>Ga0302186_10003972_pt1 | contig 10534 bp, 10 predicted proteins | sample II_Bog_E1_2_FD_198782 | JGI IMG/M metagenome (GOLD analysis project Ga0302186, IMG submission 198782) | Peat permafrost microbial communities from Stordalen Mire near Abisko, Sweden - II_Bog_E1_1 | ecosystem: Environmental > Terrestrial > Soil > Wetlands > Peat | place: Sweden: Abisko...
TGTTTTTTGATTAAAAAAAAAAATATTTAATTAAATTTATTTTTTTGTTGTAAATGATTTTCATAAAAAAACTTAAATTAAATTTATTTGAATTTTTTTTGAATTTTAATATTTCAAATTAATTTCAATTTTTCAAAAATTTAAAAACATTTTTGATGAAAGTCAAACAAATTAAAAATAATTACTTCCTAAAAAATTTTCAAAATCATTTAATTTCATTTGTCAAATAAGAGATCTCCGAAATAATTTTAATTTCAAAAAAACATTAAATCTAGTTCTTTGATCTATTCCAAAACATGAGTTTTTCATTCCCTAAGTCAGTGATTGAGACTCTCACCAAACTCACTGGTGAAAAAGCTACTCTCAAAGATCAAGCCATAGTCAAACTTTATACAGCTGATTTTGAAGGTCGTTGGATCTATTCCAATCTTTGTGGCATCCTCACCCTTTCAATTGACCGATCTTTAGGAGGTGCTTTATTTTTTAGGCTTTATGATCCTGATTCTTTTGAACTCCTCTTCGAAAATGAACTCTATTATAATTTCATAAACTCATACAAAAAGCTCGATGAAGGCTTCTTTGCTTATGATGTGGCTCAAGGGTATATAGGGTTCGCTTTTCCAGATGATAACTCAGCTGAAAACTTCAGAAAATCTGTGAATCAGCTCAATAAGAAAATGGATGACAAAGAGTTGAAGAAGCTCCATAAGGAGATATTTACGAAAAATGAAGGATTTTTCTCAAAAATAGGCAATTGGTTTGGTGGAAGCAAGCCACAGGAGAAAAAACAAGAGATCAGCAAACCAATAAATGTCCAACAGAATATGTCGATAAAATTTGATTTCGAGAAAGGGAAATTCGACTTACAAAGTCTGTCGCCTGAAATGAAGAGGATTTTCAAGAAGGCTGGTATCGAGAAAAAGGATCTTCTTGACAAGGATTTTGCACCAGTTTTGTTCGAAAAAATCCTGATGGAATTAAATCAAGATGCTGAACATGGACATGAAGAACAAAAACAACCAGAAAACAGCTTTTCAAATAATACCGTGGTAATTTTTTTTATATAATATTTTATTAAAAATTTCTAAAAAGACACAAAATAAAAACGCACCACCACCTCCTAAACTCACTATACCTCCACCTCCCAATATCAATATTCCACCTCCTCCCAATCTAAATATCCCACCCCCTCCAAATCTCAACATTCCCAAACCACCTGGAGTAAATTTGTCAACACTTAAAATCGAAGTAAATGCACCAAAAGGAGAAAACGTAAGCTGAAACATAGTTTTTTTATTTTTTATTTTTTTGCTTTTAGAAAACAGAACAAAAACAAACGCAGGCTAAAACAACAGAACTCCCAAGAGATGATTTTTTGTCTCAAATCAGGGAAGGAATGAAATTGAGAACAGTAAACGCGGAAGAGAAAAAAGGAGAAAAACCGATGTTGTCTGTGAAAATCAATCAGGATGTTGAGGAAAGCTTGACGATGACGTTGGCCAAGGCGATCTTGGAGAGGAGGAAACAAATCACCAAGGATGACCATTCATCTGGAGAGGAATCACCATGGACCGATAGTGATTAAATCTCGAATCGCTATGGACGATTAATAATAAAAAAAAAAATAAAAAAAAAAAAAAAAATTATTGAAATAGGCAAAAAAAAAACTTCATTTGAAAATTAAAAAAAAAAATACAAACTTTTTCTTTTTATCTTGAAGAATTTGGCATAATTATTTGGTCTTGGTGACAATAAAGTGTTAAACAGCGTAATTTAAAAATGGTCTTACCAGCAAAGTCCATAGATTGATAATAAACATATGCCATAATTTTTGTCGCTAAAAAATACAAAAAGAATATTTCAGCATTGACTACCTTCTCATTTTCATTTAAACTATAGATTCCATTTATCTTTTCTTCTTGCTTTGGATCAATGAAGTCTACTTATTGCTAAAAGCAAGGATAATATATTAAACTCGAAAATCCCGGCTATCTCAAATGCGCACCATTTATTATATTAAAATAAGCAAAGAAATTAATGGTTAAATAAATTATTATTATTATTAAAAAATCTAAATTTTTCTAAAAAAACACATTAAACGCTGAGATTTTTTAAAAAGCGGCCACTTTTTTCGATACTTTTCTATAATTTATAGAGAAAAAACGGCTTTTCAAAATCTCAAAGCCTTAATAAAAAAAAATAAATCTAAGTTTGCTGACCTCTTTAACGAATCTTCCCATCATTCTTTTGCAAAAGGCGACATCCAAGAAATTTCTTTTTGTTTCGATTTCTTCTTGAATAATTTGTTTTTAAGCTTGCTTATTTAATTAAAAAATTTATCCTTTATAGTAATTAAAAATCCTACAGCCCAATTATTTCTGATTTTATTACGGTAATATTTTTTTTCTTTTTTTAAAAATTTTGACATTTTGCTACTAATTAAACATTTATAAAAAGACCAAAATTTGTTCTTTTTTTTGATGAAATTTTACAAAAAATGCCAATGATTTTGAGAAAGCAGATATTTCTGAATTTAATATTTATAATCAGGATTTTTGTATTTCCCTCCAAAGAATCTTCTATTTTTGAGGAAAACATTATTAGAAATACTTCTCCATCTTTTGGAGAGGAATTTGTGCACAAGATTGCCAAACGACAAAGAACCATTCTCAGAATGGTTGAATAGAGAAGTTTCTCTTATCTATCTCAGGGATTTTGTATGATTCGTGTCCCAATTCTTCTGAAGAATATCCCATGAGGCCTTGATGTCAATACTCTTTCGAAGGCATAGGACGCCAGCAATTAAAATTTCTTTAAAATGCAAAAAAAAAAAAATATCTGGATAAAAAAAATATTAAATGAAAAAAAAGAAAAAGAAGAAACTTGTTTTTTTAAACTCAAATTTTCCCTAATTTTTTTTTTTGCTTCGATCCTTTTTTATTTAATTATTTCTTGGCATGAACGTTTTGCCAATAGTCATCATTCTTTCCTTCCGTTGGGTCAGCGACCATGGTTTTTTGACCTTTTTCCCATTTCGCAGGGCAGACTTCTCCGAATTCATCATTGTGTTGGAAGGCAGTGACCAATCTATAGACTTCATCAACATTTCTACCTACAGGCAGATCGTTCATTGAGACATGTCTCAAGATTCCCTTGGTGTCAATGATGAAAGTAGCTCTAAAAAGGATTTTAAAAAAAAATGGTTAAATTAATGAAAATAAACCTCAAAGCAACTCCTTCATCAGCAGAATGTTCCAATAGGCATCCATAATCTCTTGCGATTCTTTTGGTGACATCAGATAACAAAGGGATGGCCATATCTCCCAAACCTCCTTTCTCTCTTGGCTTCTTGCAGTATTCCAAATGAGAGAAGACTGAGTCAACAGAACATCCAAGGACTTGAGTGTTGATTTTGGCGAAATCTTCACCTTTCTTTGAAAATTCGATAATCTCAGTTGGGCACACGAAGGTGAAATCCAATGGGTAGAAGAAAAGGACGACATATTTGCCAAGATAGTCTGAAAGGGAGATCTTCTTAATACCTTTGAAAAAAGCTGTAGCGGTGAATTCAGGTGCTGGTAATCTGATTGCGGCTTTTGATTTATGGCACTTGTGCTCTTTATGGTCTTTATGGTCTTTATGACATTCTTTATGACATTCTTTGCCTTTGCTTTCCATTTTGTGGTAGAAGATTTTTTTTTTTTTTTGGGTTTTGGTTTTTATTTAATTATTTGTTTGATTTTTAAAAAGATATAAATTGAGAAGGATTTTAATGCGCATTTGACGAAATTATAAGGTTCGAAAATTACTGTGGTGTTCTAAGTTTTAAAAATGAAATTTTTCTTTGTAATTTTATTAGGATCTTCTTAATATCTTTTATGAGAATATTTTTGGACGAAATTTCAAAAGAATTTTTAAAGTTTGAATACGATTGTTTCGACGAGCTTCGCTCTTAATATTATTTTTTTTTACATCTAATGCTTTCTTTTTTTTGAGAAACGATATTAAAAAAATGAAATTTGGTTTTAAAAGGAATAAAATTTTTCACAAAAAATTTATTTGCAAACAATATAGTTTTTTTAGAGGAATAGCCTTTTTGAGAAGGTTTTCTGATTAAATAATGTTCAAATTAATTAATATTCAATGTTAATTTAATTTAAATTATTTAGAATGTTGTTTTTCTGAGTCTTCTGTGGCCAGCAATCTCAACTTTTATTATGAAAATTTTAGACTTAAAATTAATTTTTTTGTTTACGATTTGAGTCACTCAATCTATTGTTTGAGTTATTCAGCATGTAGCTAACTACAGCCCAGAAATTTCCTGCGTCTTCATAATTTCCATCTATTTCTCCATCAGTATAAATTTTCTTGAAATAACTTCTCATGTCCAACTGTTGGCTTAATGCGATTCTGATATTTCCTAGCAATTGGGTATGTTGTTCAAACAAATTAAACACAAAAGTCAATTGTCTTCCTGCCTCTGCGGTACCATACTGTTGAGCAATGTCTCTAGCATTCTTTAAATAAAAGGAGATTTCTCCTACATTTTCCGTGAACTCTTCTTCATCTCCATTTGATGATGAGAAATTGAAACTGTTTTGGGATAGGATATTGAAACAATTAAGGATCTTGTGTTGATTGAATACCGTGCTGTTGATGTGGGTCAAAAGTCCTGCAGTGACTGCTTCTCCTGAGCCTAATCCGCTTATAAGACCTAAGAGAAGTTCCATCGATTGCTCATTTTCCTGGGAAAGGTCAATGCCCAAATTTTCAGCTCCATTTGTAATGCTTTCAGTCATTTCTTCAAAGGACTGTCCTGATAAGAAGAATTGTTGCTTGTTTCCATATTGAATCAATGAATTTAAATGAGTTTCTTGTTTAAGAATGGCAGGCAAATTTTCTTCATCGGAATAGAAGGAAAAAGTCTGGTTCAGAATGTTGAAGACTGATTGATATTGTGATGGAATCAACCTTATAATGCCATCAAAACGCAAACTGAATGCTATAATGGGAAACAATGCATCTAAAACTGATACGAAGCTGATTGTGATTTGTCCTAAGGCAGCCAAACTGTTGTTAGAACTATGGGATTGAGCATTTTTGAGAAGGATCTGGTTAGCTGTGAGAAGGTTTTGAACGTTGAAGTTCGAGGAGTTGACGTAACTCACAATTGAATCATTCCAATTGGGATCACCAAGGCCTCGAGAGATCAAACCACGGAAAAAGTCACGGGAATTTTCATCTGCGGAACCAGCTGAATATATAGCAAACAGGGAAAGTTGAATGAGGAAGAAGAAATATAAGGATTTTGACATTGTTCGGGTTTGAAAATAAAATTTTATTGATTAAGAAATCGGAGATGGGCTTATAAGATGAAGACTGATGATTATTTTATGCTTAAGAAATAAAATTTTATTTTTCTATTTGCATTTTTAAATGTTTTTAATTTTAGAAAAAATTTTGTTTAGAAAAATTTTAATGATAAAACGAAATATATATATAATAAGCTTTAGATTTTTAGTTTTTTTTTAAATTAATAACAATTTCAAATTAAAAACCGTCACTTCATTGTGTTTTTCAACATTTCCTTTTTCTTTCTTAAATTATTCTTAACCTCCTGCACTTCCAAATCACTGTTGATTTTTGCATAGGTTTTTTCCATTTTTTCCAATCTTAGCATTCTAAAATTTGTTCAATATTATATTAATTAAATTATCCAAACAAAATATTTCACTTGTCTTTGTTAAAATCAATGGTTTGATTAATTGGATCCTTCAATGGATGGAATAGTTCTGGCGCTGGTAATTTCTTCATCTCATTGAGAATATTTTCTGGATGCAAGGCCTCTTTTGTCAATCCTTCCGATTTTTCTATTTTTTTTGGCCTGTCCCAAAAAATATCAATACAATTAAATTTTAGAGTCTTTACTTTGTTTTTCCAAAAGTTGGCAAAATCGTTAAAGTCTTGAAAGATGAATTCAAGTCGATGCTGCTATTGAGTTCAGATTCTTTGGTATGGATTTTAGAGAAAGTCATGCTTACACTGGTATCATCGCTTTTGTTTTTTTGAGGAACTTGAACTTCTTCCTTATTTTTTGATTGACTATTTTGGAATTTGGCAGTTTTTGTTGATTTAGTGGGGTTTTCATTTTCATCGATCACCGGCAATGCTTTGAAATTCTTGGATTGATATATAGATATTGCCTTCGTTCTTTCTTGAGATTGGATCACTGGTATATCAAATTGTGGATTTTTGAGGTCTTCCAAGGTCATTTTTTGGAAAGCATTTAAGATCTTATCTTTTTGAACTCCTTTACGGGAAAGATTGGCCAAAGCTGGGAAAATGTTCAATAGATGGTCATATATTCGAAAAATCAACAATTTGCCATTTTTCTTAAATTCTTTTGTTATTAATGAGTCTGGTAATGCATCTTTTTCTCCTTGATTCACCACGAGACAAAATTGATCTTTTTAAAGAATTTTGAGCAGAAATTTTAAGATAAATTAATAAGAACCTTTTTGGGCAGACATCACACAATTTGGCCATAAAACCCATTGTTTTTTGTTTTCATCAAGGACAGAAACAGGCATTAATCTCATGATTTTATCATAATGTATCAGGTCATAAACACGAGCGTTGAACTGATTATCAATGACCAATGCCATGCCATATGCGGAAATTTCCAACCCTTTGATGGCTAAATTAGTCGGCTTGAAGATATTTGTTCTTTTCATTTCCAAATTATTTGTTTTCAAATTATAAACATGAATCACACCATCTGCGCTTCCAGAAATTATCGTCCATTCTTCAAAAAAACAGATATTTGTTACCTCAGAAACATGTTTATCTAAATAACAATGTTCTTGGGATAATAACATATCATAAACAAAGACACTTCCATCCATTAATCCAAGGGCTAAAAAAGTGCTTGAATGGTTCATTTCAGCTGCTGTGATGCCATAAAGAACATCAAATGTCTTCGTTAACTTTTTCTCAAAAATATTATTGAGGTTTGGGTCGATATTCTTAGTATCTGGAGCCTTTTTATCAATGTTGCTTGGAGTTGTTGGGTTTAAAGGTTTTTTAATCTGGTCTTCTTTTTTCAGTATTGTGGATGGAACTTTATTCAATTCCTCTGGAGGTGGCGCTGAGGCTGCCTTTAATCTCAGCTGCAGATATTGAGGTAGATTTTCCTTGATAACAGATTGGAATTTATGGAAGTCAACTATTTTTTGTCCTATCCACACTATAGTAATTCCGTTTGTAATGGTGAATTCTTTGACTTTGCAGAAAATCTTCGTGTCATTTGAAAGGAACAATTTCTCAGTTGTGAAGAAGACTTCTCCTCTAAATTCTGGTATCTTGAAATTATTCGAAACATCTGCATCTTTATCGTTTCGAAGTATTTCACCCAAAAGCTGCGCTTCATTCGTCTCATATTCTGACACAAATGCAGAAATTGGCTCCTGTCTCGAGGCATTTTGACCTGGTTTTTTGGGGTCTGCTGGTGGCCCAGGATTTGGCTTTTTATCCTTAGGAGCTTTAGGATCGATTGGCTCTTCTATCACTTTTTTCTCAACTGTCTGAATAAACGCATTCAAAGTGTCTTCATATGTTTTTTTCTTTAATGGAGCCTTAAGAGGAACACTATAAAAAGGCTCGTTTATTTCCACAATGGTGACATCAAGATTAATGCTGGGAGTTTGGGGTTTTACAGGCGATTCTATTGGTTTTATTTGGATGTTTTTAAAGGAGGATTTTATCTCACTAATGCTGCTGCTGCTGACATTAGAAGATAATTGAGGTTCAGGAATGCTATAGATTTCTATGTTACCGTTATATAACAAAGCTGAGAGAAATTTGTTATCAAGGCTCAATTTACAAGAATAGGGAAATTGATTAATGGATATGTTTTTATCCAAAACATCTCCTTTTTTGAGAAAATTGATAGTGAAATTCTTGAAAATCTTGTTTTCGCCAGGCTTGTATCTAAAAATATGAATAGATGGGTCTCCTCTGCAAATCACTGCGATAGTCGTGATATAATCTTCATCTTTGATCGTGTTTGCAGTTATGTGAATCACTCTTTTTCCTGAAATCACAGGAAATTTTGCAATTAGAACCTTTTTGTTTAAATCCAGCAAATATGCGTTCCCATAATAATCACCAGCCAGCAATTGATTATATGGATTGCCTTCTGAATGAGCTAAAGCACAAATTCCTTCTATATCAAAAGAACCTGAAGATAAGATTTCCTTGACACTTCCTTCATAATTCACGTTGCTTTTATATTTCTCTATCTCGAACACCTGCTCATAAACCTTATTCATGATCATCTCGTTCAAACAACGGTTTATAAAACGGTAGGGCTGAGGAAGCGGATCTTCGAAATTAGCTGGGTTGCAATAATCCCAATTGTTCATTTGCTCATGTTGGGCTGGCTTCGGCAGGGAAGAAGCCGTCGTTTTGGAAAAATTCGGCTTTTTTGACTTGTGACGACTTTTCGAGGAAAGGGAATTTTCCAAAATCATCACTCCGGGGTCACTTTTGACTGTTACTCCAAGCATTTTATGAAAATGTAATTTTTTATTAATATTTTTTTTTTTTCAGTTTTTTTTTGGGTTTGAATGTTTTTTGTTTCAATTTTTTATCTATTTTTTTTAAAAAAAGCGTAAACTTTTCTTATGAAGAGTTAAAAAAATATTTTTATATGTATTTGTTTTTTGGGGTTATGCTTATAATAAGTAAATGTGCAAAATAAAAATAAATATATATTGACATATTCATAAAATTTTTAAAAGTTTATATAAAAAACCTGCATGTATTTTTAATGAAAAAAACAAAAGAAATCTTTTCATTGACAACTTTTTATTTTTTCATTTATTTTTTTCCCCTTTGCTTGAGTTTGCGAAGATATCCATTATCTCGTCATGAATACCTGCCCAACAATTTTTCAGGTGAAACTGTTGTCCAGAATTTTTGTTTGGAAGACACTTTGAATGAAATTTGTTTCTTGAAAAACCTGCAATATAATGTCAATTCTTCTGTGAGAATTAGTCCTCAGAAGCTCATAGCATTGAATTTGACAATAGATCTCACTACCAATATTACGTGGGTGCGATATTCTAAAATTTACAATCTAAATGAAACTCAGAAATCTCTCAATGAAACTCAGAAATCTCTCAATGAGACAAAAATCTTAAATTTTACAAGTCCTTTTGGCGATTTTTCAGGGGAATCTATCAGAACTCTGCTACGACTTATTGAAAATAAAGGAAATACCACCTTTTTTGAAAAATTTGAGATAATTCTTGCCAATTTCAATAGAACTTTGAATTATTTTAAGTCCGATGGTTGTTTAAGTCTGAGTTCTCAAAGCAAAATCCTCGAAAAAAAGGCATTTTCTATCAAATTGAAGGCGACGGAGGATTATTACTCGCAATCTGAACCGGAATATTCTGAACTTTATATAGGGAATTTGTCAGAACTGCTCCAAATCCATAAGCATTCTAAAATAAATTGGATAAATATCATAGATTTTCAACATTATTGGGCTTTCAATATGAAAAGTTTCGCCATAGCTCTGACGAATCATTCACAACACCCTACAAAAATCATCCATTTTAATGATCGTAAGGCGATTTTAACTCTGAGCTCATCTTTAATTGGTTTTCCTGAAGATGCTTTGAAAGAATTCTTAGAATTCATGAATCAAGAAGGCTCAAATGCCAATTGTTTTATCAATAATAATTCATTTAATATCGTCGAATGTCGAAATATGAGATTTCCTTTGCATTTTCAACATTTGAAAATAATTATGGAGTTCCAGCGATCAGATAATGTTTTTCATTTAGATTGGCAACTTTTGATTAGGAAATGTGTCAAAAAAAATAGTCAAAAATATAAATGCAAGCTGAATATTTATCAAACTGTTAACCAAACTTTCATACTTGGTGAACCTTGTTTTCGAGGGCATGTATCGATTTTCGATGGAATTAACCGGAAAATTGGCTTTTTTAAAATAAAAAATGACGTTTTACAAGTTAACCAAACTAATGTTGTTTTGAATGGCGATAGTTCTGAGGAAAATATTAAATTGTATGTAATTTTGTTGATTATTTTTATTGCAGTTTTGGTAGGGTTGATTTTGATGATTGCGTTTCGCAAAAATATATTTGCTTTGAAGAAATATCGGAAAAATAAGAAATTGTATGTAGAAACGTCAAAAGTTATGAACAGTTTCGTGAAAGATGATAGTGACGTCAAAACTGCTGTGAAAGAATTCGAATATGACACAAATATTGGGAAAAATGAGTTTCCTTAATGTTGATGAATATTTTAAGTTTTGTTCCAAATTGTTAATGTTTTAAAAAAATATTTTTCAATTATGGTAAACATTTTTATTTTTTTGGAAATTCAATAAAAAAAACAAATTAACAATTTTTTTTTTCATTTAAAAAATCAGCATTCTGTGATTAATTTAAAATTCCTGAAATCAACGGAAAGAAAATAACGAATATTTTATTAATCTGAA
>Ga0302186_10003973_pt1 | contig 10533 bp, 5 predicted proteins | sample II_Bog_E1_2_FD_198782 | JGI IMG/M metagenome (GOLD analysis project Ga0302186, IMG submission 198782) | Peat permafrost microbial communities from Stordalen Mire near Abisko, Sweden - II_Bog_E1_1 | ecosystem: Environmental > Terrestrial > Soil > Wetlands > Peat | place: Sweden: Abisko, Stordalen...
TAAGTCCTTGTTTACCTATATAAAGGGTAGACTTAGTCCAGAACACTATACAAGAATTATACCAAATAAAAAGAAACTAGAGGAGAATAAAAGGAATACAAAATGGGAGATAGATTAGCTACAACAAATACTTGTGTTAGTATTGGCTTTATTTTTGGAAGGCTTACAGTAATTGAAAAAGTTGGCTAGAAAATTTTATTAAAGAATATAAGGATAAAAGAAGTAATTAATTTATATGTGTTAGACTAATAAGTAAAGTGATATACGTATTATTAAGGAGTTAACTACAATGTCTTCAAGTTTAATGGGCTGGACGGCGAACACTCAAGAACCTAAACGCTTAAACCGGTACGAGTTATTACTAGACGATAATTTAAGACTGACCTGTAAGAGTGTAACAATACCACAAATATCAGTAGAAGAGACTGATATACATAGAATGCATACTTACTATAAAGTAGCTGGTTCCAAAATTAGCTATAGTGATGTGACTTGCGTGTTCTACGACTTCACAGATAGCTCAGCACTTACTTCTATTGAAACTTGGCATACTTCTATTTTTGATGTCTCTACTTCTTTAATGGGCTTTCCTTCTGCTTATAAGAAAAATATAACCTTACTAATGTATGGTCCTGACCACTCAGTAGTTGAGTCTTGGGTATTGGTTGGTGCTTGGCCTAAGAGTTTTGCTAGGAAAGATTTAAGCTGGGAAGATAAAGATGGTCACCAGGAAATCACTTTAGTATTAGCTGTAGATGAAGTGACTATAACTACTTCTTAATGAAAGAATTATATAGTGAATTTGGCTGATAAACAGTTTGAGTTTTTAACAGCTTTAGAAAAATGCCACATAAATAATACAGCTATTGCTACAAATGATAATATGTTTGTAGCAATATTTTTATATGTCAATAAAAAATAACACAATACAATAAAAAAGTTTAAAAAGTCTTGTGAAATATAATATGTAATTAATTTATAGTTAGTGGTTTATCAGAGGTTTATTTAGTAATATTTTGTAAAGGTTAGAACTATGAGCACTTACGTATCACCTGGTGTATATACTGTCGAATTAGATTTATCAGCCTATGTATCAGACTTATCAACTACTATTGTGGGTATGGTTGGAACTGCTAGCTCTGGTCCAACAAATTCCCCAACCTTAATAACTACTCAGGCTGAATTTGTAAGCACTTTTGGTAAAGTTGATCCATCGGATTATATGGGTTATGCTGCCATGGCTTATTTAGAACAGGGCACTATGTTATGGGTTACTCGGGTAGCCTCTAGCACAGCTTCCTATGCTTCTGAAGCTATGTTTTTACCACAAGGATATACTCAATATACTGGAACTTGGACATTAGCTGGACAAACTAGCTCTACTCTTACCTTTAATCTAGCTGACTTACCAACAGTTTCTGGTCCTGGATGCACTATAGTCTTACCTGCTGATACTTCAATACCTTATTTCGACCCAACTGATACTACTAATACAGCACATGCTAATGGAAAGTTAGGTTCAGATTTTTCTACCCTAGCTACTTTGGGGGCTAACTCTCCTGTTCTAGGTGTTCCATTTACTATTTTAACAGGTGCAGGAAAAAATACTACTCCAACTATAACTGGAGTAGGAGTATCTGGCTCTATCCCACAGGTATCACTTTCATTAAGTGCCTTTGCATCTTCTAATTCTCCTGCTACTGCTCTTCCTAGTGGAACTATTGCCTTAGCTGTTCCTACTACTTGGATAGCACCTTCTACAGGAACTGGTCTCATTACTGTAGGTTTAACCTCTACTAGTGTTCCTATAAATTTAGTATATACTTCAGCTAGCGGAACTACTTTACTAGAGCATGTTCAGGCAGGCACTTTTAGTAATTCTGATTTAGAAAGTCTACTATCAGTTACTCCTTCAACAGGCACAGTTACTTCTTATAATATAGAAGTTCCTATTTTTGACCCCACAGTTTCTGGAAATAATGCAAATACTCTCGCAATACTTAATGCTACATTAACTGCTTTACTGGCTTTAGTTAACTCTACTACAGCTCCCACTTCTGGTTCTCCTAACAGTTTATTATTCTATAATAACTGCAGAACTTTGCTACCTTCCTCTACAGTATATGGTATTGGCTCAATAACTTCAGGAGGTAACTCTGAGGGATTTAGTGCTGTAACTACTAACTTAGATGCTAATGGAAACATTCTGCAACTTAGACTGGCTTCATTAGTAGCAGGATTTTCTGGAGTATTTAAATACTCAACACAAACCTTAGCAGTTAGTTCTCATATAGTTTCTACAGACCAGATTCTTACTGGAACTTTTGCTGTTGGTTATTATAGACCAAGTTGGAGTATGGTGACTTCAGGTAGTTCTTATGTACCAACTGTTATTAAGTTTACAAGTCTAGGAGAAACTGATGATTCAGATACTTCAATTACTTTAAGTATGGTTGCTGGGGATATTACCAGCACTAGTGAACAAAACTACACTGTCAATATATATTCTAGAACTGCTTCTTCCTCTATATCCACTTCATCAGTAAGACTCTCTGATTTTACTTTAAAGGAATCTTACTATGGTACTATAGAGAATATTCAATCTCAGATGGCCTCTTCATCTAGAATAGCCCTTCTAAAAATAGATTATACTACAGTTGATATTCTAAATATTACTACTGGTACATTAACAAATAATGGCGATAATTTAACTTGGACTCCTGGTTTCCTGCTTTCTGAAACTAGTTCTGGAATTACAAGTGGAACAAATTATATATCAACTACTAGTGGTTATAATAAATCATTAACTGGATTTTTACTGGGTGGTTCTGTGGGTTCTGCCATAACCTCTTATGATATTATAGGTGATGGTGTTTCCACTGGATTATACTCTTTTAATAATGCTGGTACAATTGATATAAATATATTAGTTGCTCCAGGTTGGTCTGCTGATCCAGGTGTTTCTGCTGCTATGGTAACTATCTGTGCTGCTCGTGGTGACTCTATAGCTATTATAGATACTCCTTTTGGACTAACTGTACAGGAAGTAATTTCTTATCGTAATAATATAGCAAATATAAATAGCTCTTATGCTGCTATGTATTATCCATGGATTAAGATAGCAGATTCTGTTAATAGTAAGAATGTGTATGTTCCACCTTCTGGAATGGTAGCAGGACAGTATGCATATAATGATAATGTTGCTGATGTATATTATGCTCCAGCAGGTATTAATCGTGGTATGTTAACTGATGCCCTATCAACAGAAAGAAAGTTCTCTCAGGGGGATAGAGATGCCTTAGCTTTGGCTGGTATTAACCCTATTGTTAATGAACCTTCTTATGGCATTTATATTAAGGGTCAAGCAACCTTACAAACTGCAAGTACTGCTTTAGATAGAGTAAATGTTAGACGAATGCTACTTAATCTTCGTAAAGTCATTGCTACTGCTTCAGTTACTTTTGAATTCCAGCCAGGTAATTCTACTACAGCCTATCAGCTAAAGCAAGTTGCTGATACCTTACTAAGTGCTAAACTTAAAGCAGGAGCTATACAGTCTTACACTATTGATGTAGGTCCAGATGTTAATACTGCCCTAGTATTATCAAATAACCAGTTAGCAATGGTAATTAGTATTGTTCCAACTTTAGCAGCAGAAATAATTGTGGAGACCTTCCAAGTTATGCCACAAACTGGTCTTACCTCATCTACTACTACTACTGTTTCTTCAACTTCTTAATAGCTTATTATAGTTAAATGTAAAGGACCTTATATTTTAGGCCCTTTATTTTTTTTGAATTAACTTTATAAGGATATTGTATGTCTGATAGTTATATTTCTGTAGCAGCTTCGTCAACTACTTCCTCTGCTGCCATCTCTTCTACTACAGCAGCAACAGACTTACAAGCCACAGCTACACCAAGTAACTCTCCATCAAGTATTACCCAGCAGAGTTCTGGATATTATAGTAACCTAACATCAAGTTCTCCAACACTAGGAACTGGAGTTAGTGCTGGTGTGGCTTCAGGTGCCTTAGCTGCCTTACCTATTGGATTTAAGACTAGTGTATCAGAAATTGCCGATTTTCAATTAGGAACCTATTTAAGTAGAAATGGAACAGTTAGCGGAAGTACTGGTTCAATAATAAATGGGGTTATCAATTTTATAAAATCGGGTAATTCCACCACTACATCTGATTCTATAAATAATCAAAATTTTAAAATATCTTCTACTTTTATTCCAATAGTTATACAAACTGAATTTAACTTAGCAGGAACTAGTAATACTTCCACAACTACTTCACCTTCTCCTTTGTATATTTTATTTCAGTCTACACCTGATAGTATTTCTTTTTCAAAATCAGCTAACTGGAATCAAAAAGATTTTTATGGCAGACCAGAGCCAGTTCAAATCTTTGCTTCTTCTAGTCCAGTAACTTTTTCCTTAGCAGGTACTTTTTTTGCAGACAGTGCTGGTCAACTATCAGAAAATATAAATTTAGAAAAACAATTATTTGCCTTGGTAACTCCTTCAAAAAATCATTTTATGCCTTCACCTGTAAAAGTTAAAATAGGTAATTGGAAAGCTTTACGTTGTATAACCACTAGTATGTCAATAGATTTTCAAGGTCCTTGGTATGTTCCAGTAACCTCCTCAACCTCGTCTGGCTCTTCTTCTTTATTATCACATTCTCCCTATATTTATTATGTCACATTTAATTTTACAGTAACTAGCCAACAAAATTCAGTTCAATATGCTGAGGATATTGTTGATTATGGATTTAATGGAGGAATAGAGCAAACTAACTCCTCTACATTAGGTGAGTATAATACTTCCTTTAATCCAGTATTAACTTCTCCTGATTTTTTTGCTGGAAATTCTACAGCTACCTATGATGATTCTACTGGAGAAATAACATATTCTGTGGTAGGAACTGCTGGAGGTGTTGGAACAGTAATTACTCAGTCAGGACAGTTTAATACAGCACAGTATTTACAGAATTTAGGGTTACCAACTACAGCTAATAACTCACAATCTATAGCTGCTTTGGGCAGCATAACTTCAGGATTAACAGCAGTTGTACAAACTACTATTAATAAAAATTATGGCTCACGTATATCTAAAGCGTTAGGAAGTTAATATTTATGGCAACAACTTCTTCTAGTGATTCTTCCCTTCAAGTTACTTCAGCAACTGCTTTAGCTGCTTTACAGACATTTTATAAAAATTTTGTAAGCAATAATCAACAAGTAATCGGAACTGATGTTACTTCTACTAATACTTCATCTACAAATTTAACCTCTACATTACAGACAGTTAGAACTAATAACATTAATGCTATAAATACATTATTAACTTCTCTAATGGGTTCAGAAGCAGCACAAGCAGCAACTCAGTCTGCTCTAACTACCTCTTCTACAGTAAACCCAGTATTACCTACCTATAATACTAGGGTACCATACACCGAAATATATTTAAATGGAGCAAAGGCTGTTCCATTAATACCACAAGCAAATGTATCTGGGGTTGATATCTCTCCAGATAATTATTTTAATTCTTTACAAATAGAAGTATTATTTGAAGATTTAGAATTATCTATGCCTATGGGAGGTGTTAATAATACCATTACAGGCACCTTAAAACTTTTTAGTAGAACCCCAATTGAATTATTAGCTTTTATAACAGACGGATTAAATGACCAATCTTCAGATATATCAGATACCACTCCAGGATTACCGGTCTGTGAAATTAAAGTTGGCTGGAATATTGCTGACGGTACTACTACAGGTACACAGATACGTTCTCCAATGATGTCTTTTTTAGTAACTAATATACAAATGACAGACCCTGGAAAAACTATGGGTTCTGAATTTACTCTAACATTACAGGATGCTGGGTCTGCCTGTTTACAAAATTCAAGTGCTACATTGGGAATATTATCAGATTATCCTCAGGAACAATTGAGACTACTTATAGAAAAAGTTATAGGATTACGATTATTTACATTAGATGATTTATTACAGTTAGGCTCTAACTCAAGTAATACCTCTAGTGGAATTTCTACTTCTTCATCTACCTCTTCTCAATATTATAATGAAACTTTTTTCGTTAATCCTCAGTCTGCCCCATTAAGAATAAATTCTAATAATTTAGAAAATGCTATAAATGAATTATTAGAGTATATTTATTGTAGATGGTATCCAATAAATAACGCTAATTTAAATACAGCTATATCAGATGCTTCCAGTGCCGCAGCTAATATAACAGCTTTACGACAGCAATTCAAAAATGATAGCAGTATTCAAAAAATATCTGATATAACTCAGTTAAATAGTAATGCTGTAAAATTAGCTAATTGTTGTATTTTAATTTGGGTGCCTTATTTTCCAGCAAATATATATACTTCATCTAATAATGTATATTTACAATCTAGTGATTTAACAAATACGGGTGCTTTTGTTATGTTGCCTAAATATACAGAAGATATTTCAATAATGGCAGCTAATTTACCTGTAATATATGGTCCAGGAGGGTCGTCTATACCGTATTTTTATGGTGGCGGAGAAAATGTATTTCAACGATTAGCCCAAATAAATAACTCATATGGTGCTTCTGGAATCTCTAATACTGTAGGTGAAGTATTAGATTTAACACTAAATTTTAATGATTATGTAGCCGTAATGAAAAATAATTATGATGAAGAAGTATTCGCCAGACAAGATGGCATTCCTATAAATGCCACTAATGGTACTGTAAAACTATCTTTAAATAAAGTGTCAAGTTCTTCTCAATCAGCTCTCACAACAGCTACTATTATAAAGAAATTACAAGGACTGGGAATAAATACAGCTAATGTAACTCCTGAACAAGCTTTAGAGATTTGGAGAACTTCTTTAATGAAAAAATTCAAAGTAATTAAAGGAAGATTTAAAAAAGGATTAGCAGATAAAAAACTATATGCTGGAGATAGTGATGCTATTGTAGGGGCTAATAAGTCTTATTTTAATGCTAATAACATTTATAAATTTTCTTATGATAAATTATCTGAACGATTAGGTACTTTTTTACAGTATCCACTAACTATTGGTATGACTGTATTAGGTGACCCGTATTTATTGAGACAGGGTATTGGGGTTTTTGAAATAATAAACTATTATCCAACTTCTGATGGAGTTTCTTTTAAGTTTAATCCAATGGTTAGTGGTGTTTATTTTCCTCAAACTGTTATACATAGAATTTCTTTAGGAGATTATACAACTGAAATACGAGCAGTTAAAGTTCCTAATGACGTATCTAATACAGCTACTCAAAGTTATAGTAGCATATTAACTTCCTCTAGTTCAACCACTACTTCTGATAATTATACATCTCTTATAGATGATATAATGACTGTAAACTTAGAGAGCCTGTCTTCTCAGGGAAATTCTAAACTTACAGTACCTGCTACTAATACTAGTAGTTATTCATTTACAACTCAATCTCAAGCTCAGGTTTTAACTAGCACTTTACTGACAGGGTCTTTGAAAACTCAGATGGATGCTGCTTTTGCTGAGTTTGCCTCTTTAAATTCAGCTGTTCAAAATCCAACAACATCTTCTAATACTACTACAACAAGCACTAATGGCACTACTACAACAACTACAACAGCAGGGGCCTCGGTAACAACTACAACTACTACAAGCAATGGCACTACTATAAATACTGGAACTAGTAGCTAATATTTGAATTAAGTTTTAGAAATTAGGTAGATTAATGGCAGATACTCCAACACCAAATTCAGAAGGCTCGGCTGGAAAAGAAGCTTCTTTTTTGAAGGCCTTTGCTAGAGTTGGTATACAAATAGATCCAGCAAATGAACAGCAAATTAAGAAGGCTTTAACTCCTATAGCTAAATATATGTCTGATTTTAGTAAAACCACAGACATGAAAAATACTTTTTTTGGTAAGCTTCCAGGCATAGGAAAAATGTTGGATAATCTAACTCCAAGTAATGTTAGATTTGTTAAACAAATGTCAATGATGGGTGCAGTATCAAAGGCTGGGGGAGATAGTAACCAAGAATTTTATAATTCATTAGGTTTTATAGGAAAAGGATTAGCAAGTACTGTAGGTAAAATTTATCTTATGTCAGATTCTATAGGAGTTTTGGCAGGAGCTGTAAATGCTTTAGTTACGTTTGGTTTTGGCTTGCTATTTCAAGGATTGATACTAGTTTTACAAGGTCTTAAAAATGTTATTGGAGCAGCTATAGAGTGGCAGGATGAATTAAATGAGTTTAGTAAGATGATGGGAGGTATTGCTAGTAGTAGGATTAGAATGTTTAATAATGAAATAAATAATAATTTAAAATCTTTAAGTGGGTATGGATTTGCTTTGGGTGATACTTTAGCCTCTATTGGAGGATATATTAAGAACGGATTAAATCCAGCTATTGCTACTAATGTTAGTCTAACTAAGGCTACTCTACAGCTCAGTACAGTTACTGGAGAGTCTGCTGATTCTATGGCCTCATTCTTCTCAGGAATAATGAGAGGTTCAGGACTCACAGTAAATTCTTTTCAGAATATTGGAAATTCTTTTACTAAGTTTAATAAGTCTGCTGAAATGTCAGGTAAGATAGGGACTATATCTTTTGATGCTTTTAAAGAAGCTATAAACTCTGTAGGAACAGCTCTTTTGATAGCCTCAAACAAAGGTGAGAAATTTACAGAGCATTTAACAGCAGATTTAGCAGGATTAGCAGGATTAGCACAGGCTCTAAATATATCAGTTAGCACTATTAACTCAAGTTTTGAACAAGCTGGAAATTTAATAACTTCTCAGGAATCTGGTTTTAGAGCTATATTGGCTATATCTGGTGGAGCTAACATAAGTGATATGCTAAATAATCAGTTTAATAGAACTGATGCCATGTTAAAAATCTCAACTAAATTAGAGACTTTAAGTAAGCAATTTGGAGGAAATTTAAATATATTGGGACAGGTTGCTGAACAGTCTTTTGGAATGTCTAAGGATATGGCTATTAAACTAGCCACTATGACCGGAGCTCAGAAAAAGGCATTAGAACAAGCTAAGCAAGATGCAGAATATATGAAGTCTGGTGGATTAGAAGATTCATGGAAAAATGTTACTGCAACTTTTACCTCAGTATTTGATAGATTTAGAAATACCTTTTTTAATATGTTCCAAAGAGCAGTGTCAGGAAATTCAGGTATTCAGAAGTTATTAGACCACATGGGAGAGACTTTACAGAGATATTTAATACAATTATCTAATCCAGGTTCTCCAATAAGTAAAATGGTAACTGGCTTGGGTAATTTTATCGAGAAGGTATTTAGTGGTGCTGATAGTTTCTTTACTAATTTGATTCCTTGGATAAATAAGTTCATGGGTTGGGTAGGAGATATTTTCAATAAGCTTAGCAACGCAAATGGATTTCTTGGTGTTTTAAAGGTTATTTTTTGGGATGCTTTAATTCATCCATTACTTAAAGTTTTAATGCTTGGCGGCCAAATAATTGCAGATGCCATTACCTATGCCTGGAAAACAACTGCTCCTTCCTTACTTGGTGGAGATAAATCTTATGCTACTAATACTGGAGGTCTTGGAAACATTTTAAAAATGGATGTTACAGCTGCTTTTGGTCCATTAGATATAGCTAATAGAAATAATACACTAGCTGTTAATCAAAATACTAAAGTGATTGCTATGTCAAATAAATTGTCAGCTATAGCGAAAGAAAAAGAAGATTTATCAGGATTTAAAGATACTGATTTGATAATAAACAAAGAAGGACAATTTAGCTTAGCTGGGATGGAGCGTAATAAGTTAGATGCAGCTCAACAGGCCTTAGATGTTCAACAGCAAACTGCGGATAATACTAGCACAACTAATGATAAATTAGATGTAGTAATACAAACCCTTCAAGGAAAGCAATTCGCAAGTATTTCAGGAAATGAGAATACTATGAGGAAAGCTGTACCAGCAATGACTCCCATAGCTACAGCAAGCTTTTTTCAAGTAGGTAAAGGAAATTAACTAATCTCTTATGCTAATTAAATAAAGGACACAATATATGCAATATCTAATTCAAAATACTTCAACAACGTTAACTCTAATGTTAGAGTCTAGTTCTCAATGGAATAATTTAATATTAAAGCCAGGAGATATTCAGCCAGTCTCTGAAGCAGCTTTGGCACAGATAAATGCTTCTGGATTTTCTAATACTGGCGGTCTAGTTCCAGTGGGTGCTTATACGGTTATTGGTCCCACTATTGATACAAATGCTCCTGTTGCCATAACTACAGCTCTTCCAGGAGTCGGTACATGGTCATTGATAACTCTGGGCAAATTCTGTACTAATTTTCAATTTGTGACTACATCAACTAATTGTTTAGTATCTTTCTCTGGATGGATTTCACCAAATACAACTCCTCCTACAATTTATCAAATTCCTATAATTCCAGATACAACAAATGATGGACAGGCATTTACTTTAAATATGGTAATGGATTCTAGTAGAAGCTTTTATGT
>Ga0302186_10003974_pt1 | contig 10531 bp, 8 predicted proteins | sample II_Bog_E1_2_FD_198782 | JGI IMG/M metagenome (GOLD analysis project Ga0302186, IMG submission 198782) | Peat permafrost microbial communities from Stordalen Mire near Abisko, Sweden - II_Bog_E1_1 | ecosystem: Environmental > Terrestrial > Soil > Wetlands > Peat | place: Sweden: Abisko, Stordalen...
TAAAAATTTTTTTTAAACAAAATATTTTTATTTTTTTTTATAAAATTTTCACTTTTTTTATTTTTTAAAAATTTTTTTTTTTTTTAATTTTTTTAAAAAAAAAAAAAAAAAAAAAAAAAAAAAAACCAAAAAAGTCATTAATTTTTTTTTAATTGTTTCCCTTAGTTTTTCTATTTCAAAAAACACCGCAACTTTCCCAAATTCTTGAAAATTTTAAGATTTATCGCCTGCCCAAAATTCAAATTTAAAAAATAAAATAAAACACAAACTCCTCCAAAATGCGTTCCCTCCTAAAATCCAAGCTTTTCCTTGGCACTGCCTCTGCCTTTTTTTTCTTCTCCTACCATTCCAGTCCCTACTCCCCCTTTTCTCATCAAATTTACTGCAAGGGTCCTGACTACGCTAAAATCCGTGAGGACATCAAGGAGATTCTGGTCCATCCAGGTTATGATTATGGTCATATTGGTCCAATTCTGGTGCGTTTGGGTTGGCATGCCTCTGGAACCTATAACAAAGCTGATAAATCAGGTGGTTCTAATGGTGCGACCATGCGTTTCACTACTGAAGCCAATGATTCAGCTAATGCTGGACTTGATAAAGCCAGGGCATTCCTAGAAGATATTAAGAAAAAGAATCCAGAGATTTCATATGCGGATCTTTGGGTCTTGGCTTCATATGTAGCTATTGAAGAAATGGGGGGACCTGTGATTGAATTCACTCCAGGCCGTATGGATGCCAAGGAAGAAAAGGCCTGTCCTCCAAATGGTAGATTGCCTGATGCCAGCAAAGATAGGAAACATATCAGAGATGTTTTCTATAGAATGGGATTCAATGATCAGGAAATAGTGGCTCTAGTTGGTGGGGGACATGCTTTGGGCAAATGTCATAAGGAGAGCTCAGGGTATGAAGGACCTTGGACTAATTCCCCAATAAGTTTCACCAATTTCTTCTTTAAGGAACTGTTGGATAAGAAATGGACGGAAAAGAAATGGACTGGACCCAAACAATATGAGGATCCTAAAGGGAGATTGATGATGCAACCCACTGATTTGGAATTTAGAGATGACCCAGAATTCAGGAAATGGTGTGAAGTGTATAAGAAAGATGAAGACAAGTTCTTTAAGGATTTTGCTGCTGCGTTTAAGAAATTGACTGAATTGGGGTTCAAAACCTTTTAATTCTGAGAAAACTAAGGAATATTTAATTTAATGATAGAAATATGAATGAAATTATAAAATTATAGAAGAAAAATAAAACAATTATCTTCTGTAATTATAATTTCAAAGACTTCAAATTAAACTTCCTTAACATTTCTAGTGCAGGACTTATTGGAATTCTAAAAATAGATTCAAACCAATTGATATCAAAGCTATAAATTCAAAAACTCCTCTTTAATATTATAATAATTTGATTTTTTACAAATGTTATACTTTCTAATTCAAATCCAATGAACTCCTCGCACAAATCGGACGACGGTGTCTTTTTCAATCAAAACCCTCTAATCCTCCACCCAGCAGACCCTCGCAAATCCCAGGAATCTAACCTAGTCCTTGAAAACGTCTCCCAAAGTCTTCATCACCCCAATGGTGATTTGAAAGCCTCTATAGTCAGTCCAGAAAATCCTTTGAAACAATTCATGAACCAGGATTTTGATAATCATGAGCTTTCTTTAGGTATTTCGCCTCAGATCCAAATGTCCACTCAATTCAAATTCCCTGGCTTGACATTACAAAAGCCAGGCGAATCCCATAATTTCGAAGATAGCATTGATTTGAAGCAAACTGACAGTCCTCCGATGAAACAATTGCCGATGTTACAGGAAAACGTGATTTTAAGAAGCATCGATCTCACGAATAACAACAATATAATGAATACTCTCAATAGTGGCAAATTGAAAGAATCAGGGATTTTACAAAGCCAAAACATGAAGAATTCTATGCAAAGCCCACAATTAGAAGCTTTGGAAAATTACCTGGAAAAGGTTGAGGAAAAAAAAGATGATATAACCCATAGTAGACCTGGTAGTGGAGACCCGTTATTTGATAAAACCTCGCCTGATAAGGCATCGAAGAAAAGCAAAAGTCCTTTGAAGAAATGGAAGCAAAAATTAGAGGAAGAACGATTAGCTTTGATCGAAAGCATGATGAAGGAAGAAGAAGAAAAAAAGGAAAATGATGAAGAATTTATGATAAACTTAGAGGAAATCAAAGGCTATGAGAAGAAAATCCAGGAGGAAATTAATAACGGAACCTTAAAGCCAGCAAAGACCTTCGAAAAAGAAAACAATATCGTTAGTTATAAGAGAGTCTATCATAATTTGTTCCTGTTCAATAATTTCCTGAAGAATTTATATCGACGATATTTGCTCATCAATCTAAGTCATTTAATTAAGAGATTTATTATTGAATATTTTGTTATTAGTTATAGATAAAATCTTCAACAAATGCTGCAGGTGTTTGAATGGAAGGCTCATGATCTCGAAATATATGGTGATTATAGCGTTTTTCTTCTCCATAGTGATGATCGGATATATATTCGGGACCAATGATGCGGAATATAAGACGAGATCACGAACTATTCATCCGTTAAAGAAATATATGGCAGCGAATCTATTGCAAGCCTCATTAATCATGACTTATTATGGAGTCTTGTAATAGAAAATATTAAGAAATTCTTTAAAATTGCTTTAAGTTTCGTCCAAATCAGATATTATTTCATCATAGTCCTATTGTTTTTCATTCAATTCCTCCCATGTTTGATCCTTTTATTGCAACTTTCATTCGTAAATACTTTTTTATAGATTCATTAGATTTATTTTTTTTTTAAAAAGCAATTCTTCATCACCAAATCCATTCAAGAGCTCCCGCCTGATAAATATATACAAGAAATCTTTTTCGCTAGTCTTTATATTTTTTGGCTTTTAGTCTATTTCATCAAGGAAGACGTCAGGTCAAATTTTTGCCTGCTTTTTTTTGAAATCTCATTTTTTTTAAAAATATAGGCGAAATTTTTCGGAAACCAAAAAAATCCTCATTCTAATTTTCTGGTTCGTTTTTGGTGGTAGCATTTTCATCGGTGTCACTTTCTATAATATTGCAACTTCTATAACCATCAATATCCAATGGTATCATGATTTAGTGGCCACTCTTTGTGTTCCTTACGTGATCTTCATATGCATCAATTGGGTCTATCTCCATGTGAGATTCATAGTTCCAATAGCCAAACGATTTCGTTCTTCGCGCAAAATCATCACCAAAATTATACAAAATAACGATAATAACAATAATAAAATTGATAACGATAATACTAAGAAAACAGATGAACATACAATCAAAAAAAGCCTCTTTTCGAAAATGATCACCACATTCAAAACCCGAACTCCAAAACATCAATTCACATCTAAGAAATCATTTGGTGATTTCTTGAATGTTTCCCAAAAAGTCTCGGAAAACAAATGGAATCTTTATAAAAACACCGTTCTTCTTTTGGAGAACATCTTGAAGAAATTCTCACGATTCCTGATTTCTGTAGCCAGTTTCTCCACATTCGGCGCAGTAATCAGCTCATCCATCTATTGTCTCTTCTATATAATCTATGAAACCAACGAATATATACTAGATTCCAACTACGATTTCAACAAAAATGCTGTTGTTTGTTGTTCTCTATTAGTCTTAATGATCCCAAATTCATTCTTAATAGGCATTCCATTGATAGCTTCAAATCTCAACCTCCCAAATAAGCTTTTTCTCTTCCCTATTTTTGGCCTAGTCATTCCTATATGCATTACCTTACCAATAGCTTCTGCCATTCAGAGCTATTCTGGATTTCAAACGTTTTCTTTATATTTAATTTATGGACCACCAATTTTCAGTGTCTTTTGGTTGTTTCTCATATATGTGAGCCAACTTGGCAGAAGAATCCTCTTTTTCATCATGACCTTTTTTTGCCTTTTTTTTGTTATTCCCATAGGTTTTCTCATCCCATTAATAGGCGCTGAGGGATTTCTTGATAATCAAGGAGCCCAAGCAGCAATGATTATTCTCTTGGTTATAGGCTCGGCTATTCTTCTCCTTTATATTGTCTATCTTATCCTTAGAAGCTTCGGACAATCTTATCTTTTAACGAAAGAAGCTATAGCCAAAGAGCCGAAATTCAATCTAATGAACTATTTCAGGCTAAATTGCGAGAATTTCGGGTTGTTTGGTAATGGAGTCGGGTTTATCATAACTATCACTATCCTGATATTCGGTATCTTTAATAAACCCTCTTATATCAAACCTGCTCAGGATGGATCATTGACTGGATTAGTGATTATTGTTTGTATTTTGTTCATAATTCTGACTTTAGTGATTAGATTAAGAGTCTTAGACCCGAGCAAAGTCTATTCGCAATCAGTAAATGACCAATTTCAGAAGGAATTTCAACCGGAAAGACTCGCAGCTGTTAAAAAACAAGGCATTATTCGATTGGCCATGTTATTATATGGGTTTGTTATAGTTCCGATAGTTTTGATACCCATAATCGCTGTGAATAGAGATGATAAAGATACGGAATATTTGCTACTGACGGTTTTGATTGGAAATGTGTTGATTGTGGTTATTTTCAACCTTTTCTATTCAATAAAGAAAAATTTCGAGGAATATGCGAAAAGTTTAGTGCCGTTATTATCAATTTTCTGTTGGGCATTTATATTCATTCCTTTTGTCGCTATTATACCCATAACTGTGATCAATCTTCGTATGGAAGAAGATGTAGCAAATCTTTATAAAATCACTGTGGGCATTGCTGCGCTTATTATTTTCATAGGTAATTTCATTAATCCTTATAAAATTCAAATAATTATCTAATAACTTTTCATTCAAGGTGTTGGACTTTTGGCAATTGTAGGCAATTTATTCTTCAAACGCATTGAATTCGAGAAAAAATTCAAATTTGTGGCTGGAAAACTTATAAAAATGCTTAAGAAAAACCATGTTCGTTCAGATTATGATGTAGTCAGGTTGGCCTATGAGCAATATATGACCCAAGGGGCTTTGAAATCTGAGGAAAACATGATAAAGGCCAGGCCAATTTATTATGTAAAAAGTAGCAAATATAACCCTCAGAAAGAATATTCCAAAATATTGATATCTGAGGATAATTACCGCAAATTGAAAAAAAGGCAAAACACCACAAAAGAACAATTAGAGGCTGAAATAGAGAAAAACAAGAAAAAACGCAATAAATGTCTTCAATCTTTGATAAACGCATGTTGTCCATTGGAAGAGTTGCGTAGACAAGAAAAGGAAGAAAAAGATCGTTTAAAATCGATGAAAAGCGATGATTTTGACCATTTAAACTTAAAAGAAACTGAAGAGGAGGTCTTAAGTCAAGGAGGCTCTGAAGATGATAATATATATGCTGATCAAAATCAAATCAAGCCTCAAAAGGCAGATGATAATGAATTGGGAGAGGCTTTTAATGATATTTTGATAAATAATATCATCAAGTCAAATGAGGAAGGAGCTCATGAAGAAAATCTTGAAGTCGATACTTTGAAAAAATTGAAAGCGAGGGATTTGGATCCGAGGATTTGGAATGCATTGAAATTCTATGATTTCACCGATAATTTGGGGGTGAATGAAAAGGCTCAATTCAATTTATTGAAGATAGTGTTTAATATGTTCGCGTTCGGTGATAGGAAAAGAGTATCAATGCCTTGGATTGATTATGTCTGTTATAAGGAGTTATTGCGACTTTCAAAAATCATACCTTGCGAGGAAATCCCCGATTTTATGGTTGATCTGACTTATACTCAATTCACTACGAAGAACTCAATCGATTTTTGTAATCCAATATTAGAGTATAATTTCAAGGAACTCCTAGAAAAAATCGCCATATTAAGATTTCCCGATGACATAAAGGAAGATGCCTATAATAAGCTGCTCAGATTTTATATTTTCCCATTGATTCTCTGGAATATGCCTGAAATGCAATTGCACTATCCTCATGAATGGGATTACGTTTTATACCTGATGAAGCAATTCGGGTTAGGTGATGATTCGGATGAAACTCGTGAGCTGCTCCAAAAGAAAATAGACAACGAAAAGCTTTTCAGACAATTAACTGGTATGATGCTTTTAGAAGAACATGAAAAAGCCATAATGAAGCAAAAAGAAGATGAGGAATTAAAACTCAAACAAGAAAATGATCAGAAATTAGCCGATGAAGCTGAGAAGAAACGATTGGAAATGGAGAAATTAGAGAAAAAACAAAAGGAAGCAGAAGAAAGAGAGCTTGAAGAGAAACGGATATTAGAAGAAGCGCGTAAAAAGCAACAACAATTGAAGAAAGAAGAAAAAGAACGAAGAGATCGTGAGCTTCGAAGAGTGATGAAATATTGGTTCTGTATAAAATTGAATGCCTTATGTGTGTTTTTCTTCCAAAGCTTTTGCCTGATTCAAACAAGAGGAGTTCTTGAGGAAGAGGAGGAAAGAGATCAAGATGATGGGGAGGCTGATTTCCATTATGCAGTGGATACTTTGGTTGCTATTTCTAATAAGAAGAGGACTTTTACCCATTTGGAATCTCCTCCTTGGGAAGATCTGGTGCATATGATAGTGGATTATTTCCCACAGGCTGAAGAGGAATATATGAAAAAACAGAAGAAGGAGGAATTGATCCATATGCAGAACAATATGACGAATTTAATGGCCATTATTTCTAAGGTTTGTAATATTGATATTTAAGATTTCTAAGAGTTTTTGCGGAAAGGTTGTGGAGATCTATTCAATGGGATCAATAGCTTTGAGATCACAGATAGATTGGAATTTGAGCCCTGCTGGGAAAACGGTATTGAATTCTTTGAATAACAATATTCCGATCACAACATCATTTGTAATAATTCTTCATTTCTGAATGTACGTCAATAAAATTCCATTAAAATAGCCCAAATTTAAATTTTTCTTCTGGCTTTCTTTCGGAATTTCAGTCCTTTATTGGTTTTTTGGTTATCAAGCAGTTAAGAAAATCAGGAAAGGAACCTTTGGAATAGTAATTTATTATATCAAACCTCAACTAATCCTTAATATAACTGTTTTAAAGGTCTCAGGCAAGTCCCTCATTAATAAAGATTTCCTGGTGAACATCTTCATTAATATCACCAGTTCCAGTCTATATATGATCATCATGAAATCTTTCATGGACACTTTCTCATGCAATTATGACGTCAAGCCATGGACCTTATATGAGGATCCGACCATCATTTGCAATACATCTACTCAATATATCTATATTTTTTTCGCAGCTCTCGGGATTTTTTTATATTATCCCTTATCGAGTTTCCTGTTCCCTAATATCCAATTCCAAAATAAGGCCTTAGACCTCAAATATGATCCGACATTTATCGTGATTTTAACCCAAATCAAGCTTTTGATCAGTGGTAAATAGAAAAATGCCTTATCTTCTTTAATTAACAATCTCATTTAAATATAAGGAACTGCAAGTTTCTTCCCTGTGGGTGAAGGTTTGATTATTCAATTGACTGTTTCCACTGTCGCATTGATAATATTAGCCTTTATAGATAAAATCATGAAACCTTGTATTATCAAAAGACATAATACATTGGAAGTAGGTGGTTATTTCATCGCAGCTTGGGTATTTATTTCTTTTATCTATTTCTTTATCTCTCAATATATATAGATGTGTTTCTCAGGATTGATAAATGTCGTAACTACTGACGCCTTTATCGCGACTCTAGTGATTATCATTGGATCTATATTAATAGCATTATTAACTCTCTATTTCTATTGTCAACATATCAAAAAACTCAATAAAATAAAACAAGAACATCGAAAATCAAAAGCAAATTCCCCGAATGGCAAAAATAGTATTGCGAGTCCTGGCGAAAAAAGCCCGATTTCAAGCATTTCTCCACAGAAAAATAAAGAAAACTTCGATTTCTCAAAAAAAGTCAATCAATTTGATGATTTTTCATTAGGAAGCTCACCGACTGGACATAATAATAACACTAATAAAGATAATTTGAATAAGAATAATAATAATGAATTCAAAATTAATATGAAGATTGTTGATCAGAAAGAGGAAAATAAAGAAAAAGAAAATAATGAGGAAAATAAAGAAAATGAAAATGATGAGACGCAGAAATTGGACAATGAAGAAGAGGAAAAAGTCTAATAATTTAATGTAATCAGAGGAAAAACAATTACAATTTTACAGATTTTTCTATTCAAAATCAATTTTACTTAAATATTTCTTGTTTTCTTCTAATTTCTATTCGAAAATTGAAATCCATGTTGTTAATTGAAAAACCCCGTTTTTTTTTTATTCTAAAATCCATTTTTTTTTTGAAATATTGAAAAAATCACTATTTTCTCTTTAATTATGAATTTCTGATTAAAATTTAATTTATCGCATTATTTTAATAATTAATAAGACTTTTAATTTTCTTCTTCTTTATAGATTTCTTTGCTTTCCTCTTGAATTTCCTCCAATTCTCTCAATTCCTTTTCTTTTTCCTTGATTTTCACATTATTTTCGCCTTTTCTCCTAAAGAACTTAATCGCATTTTGATATAAAATCATTGATCTGCTATTTCCCTCATGATTTTCCTCAGAAACATTATGGATTTCGTTATAAACAGTCACGATATCGGTTTTGATCTTATTATAGATCGTTTCTAATGAAAATCTATTGAATTTCATCTCAATGAGACCCTCATAGAAAATCAACATGGATTCTCTGAGAAATTCGATCTTATTTTTCAAGGTCGAAATCAACGATTTCAGGTCCAAATTCTTGAAATTCTCGAATTTCATCAAAATCGTATTCTTCAGGATTATTATATAGACATTGGCTTTTTCTAGGCTAGGCAAAATACATTCGCAATGAAGAATTTTGATTTCATTAATGGTTTTTCCACATAATGCGTAAAATCGCGATTTCTCAAGTAAAAAGTCGAATTTTCTGATAATTTCATATTTCTTCATAAAGTTCCATTGTTCTTTAGCCAAAAGTTCTGATATTAAAAATAATTTCGTGCAAAGGACCTTGGTTCTAATGAAGCAACTATTGGCGATTATGAGTTGTGAGAGATATTTCTGGAAATCAAGGCAATTTTTCTGTTCATTAGGACTTTCGTCGATTTCTAATAAATCATCATCATCGATAAAATATTTTTTCTTGACAATTTTCTTATAGACTTTCTGTGTGAATTTCTCCATGAAGGTCAATATATAATCGCTGAAATAGGCGATTTTTCCTTGAAGAATCGCATGGAAGTTCTTGAAATAACTATGTTTTTTATTTGGGAAATCAATCAGGATGAAATGTTTCGCGAATTCATAATATTCCCCACAGGCTTTATAATAGGCGGGTTGTTCTTTCCATAGGATTCCTAAATAATTCCTCATCAATTTCACGAAATTGTCTTCTGTTATGATCTCATTCTTCCTATTTATCAAAACTAATAAAATATCATATAAGGCCTGAGCGAAGGTTTCTCTTTCCAGCTTCATGTTCATATTAATAGCCTTCGCCACGATTTCTAAGACGGCTAATTGGACTTCATCAAGATTAGGGTCTTTCAATTGAATCCAGACAGATAAGGCGGCCTTATAGAAATTTCTGAGGTATAATTCATAAATCTCAGGAGTGATATTGAAGGGTTTATAGAAGGCCAGGGATTTGACAAATTGTTCGAAACTGGAGATTTTCATTTGAACGGGCAAGTTCTGGATCAACCATTGAGACGCCAGATGGTTGAAGATATTGCCTGTGTGGTCCCATTTGAACCGACGGATCTTGGTTCTGATATTAAGAACAATGCTATTGATTTCTTTGATGGAAAGATCCGCAAGAGGCTGGAATTGATTGATTAAGAGGTCCAATTTATCATCGATTATTTCAGTGTATTTCATGATTAGGGGTTCAGTGAGATTATTTAGGAAAAGGATTCCTGACTAAGAAAAAATGAGAGTTTTTATAAAAAATTAGAATGGATACATCGATTCTAGATGAGGAGGAGAAAAGGTTAGGAGAAACCACGCAATTCGTGAAGAAATCAACAAAGTTCTTGAGATAGAAGTGCTTTAGGGAGGGGGGAGGAGAAATTGATTGGTCTTTGGGTTGAATTGGGAGAAGCATTTGTTGATTGGGGAAGCTTAATTTTCGAAAAGATTTAATGAAAAACACAAAAAAAAACAAGAATTTCTTTCAACAAATTATAATGAAACAATTACAACAAAGGGACTTTGCAAAATCCCATTTTTTTATAAATTTCATTCTTTTAAAAAATTTTCTTTATGTTTAAAACCCAAAATTAATTTTAAAACTAAATTAAGCAACTTTTGTTGCAAACGGAAGTTTCAAAAACAAAATTAAAAATCAAATTTAATTAAAAATAAAAATGGCATCAAGCCTTTATAAAAATTTTTTTTAATTTCCTTTTAAAGTTTATAAAAACAAAAAACTCACCTCGGGAAACCGTCGGGAATCGCCAACTCAGGGTTGGCACCAACCCGGAACCCTGAGT
>Ga0302186_10003975_pt1 | contig 10529 bp, 10 predicted proteins | sample II_Bog_E1_2_FD_198782 | JGI IMG/M metagenome (GOLD analysis project Ga0302186, IMG submission 198782) | Peat permafrost microbial communities from Stordalen Mire near Abisko, Sweden - II_Bog_E1_1 | ecosystem: Environmental > Terrestrial > Soil > Wetlands > Peat | place: Sweden: Abisko...
AATGATGTATGTGATAGCAGTTATAATATTCATAAAATGTGTCACTTTGAAGTCAATCCATCATATGAATTAAATCATAGAACAATAGATAAACATTATAGTATTATTGTCATAATTGCATTTACTGGTAGACATACTATTATGCACGAAAATATAAAACTATTAAATAATCAAACAATTGCTTCTGAAATTGGAATAGTGATAGTTGGATCAACCGATGATGATATGACATTTTGCAAATTATTATCTTATCAATACAAAAATGTTTATTACATGCAATCTCCAAACAATCCATGTGGTTTAAAATGGCAAATTGGAGTATTTTATGCAAGAATGTTTAAACCTGATGGAATAGTAATATTAGGATCAGATGACGTGTTATCATTAAATTATATTGAAAATTATAGAAATTACATTAAAACATATGATTATGTGGGAAGAAGTGATTGGTATATAATCAATAATAGAACAAATATTTACAAATTAAAATATACAAATATAGTGAATATAACGCTTGGTGCAGGTAGAATATATTCAAGTAGATTTTTAGATAAAGTTGATTGGGTAATATTTGAATTTTTGAGAGATAGGTGTCTTGATAATCTTGGACATAAATTGGCAGTGAGATATTCTGGAAATGTATACATTGATATAGATCCAAGTAATATTGTATTGTCAGTAAAAGGACCATGGGATCAATTTAATCCATTTGATAAAATTATTGAAGCTTCTGAATTTAAAAATCCAACAATATCCATTGATAATTTTGTTGATAATGATTGGTTAATGAATCATTTTGGAGAACAAAATGAAATATTAAAAATAATAAAATAATAAATTATCATGTAATAATATAATGATATTAGATCCAAATAATCCTGTGTATAATACCATCATAATATATATTGCAATAATGTTTCTTGTATTGATGTATAAACCATCATTTTTATTTTGTCACAAAACAAATAAATTTAAATCATTTGGATTCGATAAAAATAATACATTAATACCATTTCCATATTTTGTTGTATTATTATCTTTTTTATTGTATATGATGTTTTTATGCATATCAATTTTATCCAAATATTTAGAAAATTAATGATATTTCCAAACTATTAAGCTATTATTTTTAATAATATCATTAATATCCCAACTATTATTCATTAATAATGATAAATATGATTCTGATGTTATGTATACAACTATATTGATTTTTTTAATAATCTTGTTGTTGAATGAATTCATTACACATAAATCATGTTCTAATGTTATCATCAAATTATCATCTGTTGTGTTAATATGTAATTGTCTATTTGTTGATGTATTTGTAATCAAACAATTTTCATTGTAATGTAATTTGTGCATCAATTCATATGAAAATCCATAAGATGATTGATTGCATAACATCATTGTCAAATTATATAAATTTTCGAATTGTGTATTTATTTTTATATTTTTAAACCAATGCAAATTTTTGCCAAAATCATTAAATGATGATATTGGTTTATTGTTGATGATTATGTTCATTCTCATTGCATCCACCAAAAATTGTTTTTTTATGTTCTCTACATCAAATTTGTAAGTTTTGTATATTTCATTAATATAAACATTAGTATCAAATGTCAAACAATTTAAATCATTCAATTGTAATTTTATTGATGGTATATGATCATCAATCTTATTTTCTTTAATATAACTTATGTATTTTGCATCCATTTATTGTATTATATATTAACAAGATCTATTTTTAATTTAAATTTCATTTTTTTGAAATTTAATATTCCTTAATATTTATGAATTATTTTCATTACATTTATCATGAATACTTCTAAATGTATTATCTCTCTTCTACCTCTTATTAAATTGTGTTCATATGCTGCACATGCTTCCACAATATTTGTTTTTTGAATCATTGATAATTTTTCATATGCCAATAATTTATCCAATATGTCTTTCATTATCATTGTTCCATCAATATTAGTTATCATCATATGATATGCTAATTCTCTGATTGATAGTAATGTTTCTATTTTGTTCAAAAATACACATTGGATTATTTCATTTATTTTTATATCATATATGGATTCCATTGAATCACCATGTTTCTTTATTTCTAATAACCAAAGTAATTTTTTTACATTACCACCAGATCTCTGTATTATTTCATCATATTCTGCCAATGATAAACTTATCAATTCTTTCCCACAAATGTTCACTAATATTGAAAATAATTCGCTATCCGTTGGTACTGTCAATTTAAAACAAAAACATCTACTTCTCAATGGTTCAATAACTTTTGATAATGAATTACTCCACATTATAAATCTACAAATATTGGAATATTTTTCCATTGTTCTCCTTAACGATGTTTGGGCATAATATGATAATTTGTCAACATTATTTATCAAAACAGTTTTGAATGTCTTTTTTGTTGTAAATACATTCAATGGAATTTTTTTTGCATAATCTTTCACAACATCTTGTATTAAATATCTATCAAAATTATTATTGTATGGTTCTATAACTATGTGATAATTACTTTGATTTATTATAACTTCTGTTTGCGTATTCCCACTACTAAATACATTATAAACAGTTTCATTCAATGTATGCACATCTGGTCCATATAACATTTCCAAAAATAAATTTATTGTTGTTCTCTTTCCACATCCTTCCAATCCATAAAATATTATATGGGGAACTTCATCATCATTGCTTATTTCTTTTAGTGTTTCAAATTCTTTTTTGTGAAAAAATATGTCATTTGTTGTTTTTGGATAATATTTATTTATGAAGAACATTACTTTTAAATATATATCATTTTTTTAAATAATACATTTCTATTATGATTATTTATCAATTATTTATAATAATATTATTATATATAAACAACAATATGTTCTATTTTGGATCCCATATATCAATAAATGATCAACATAATCTAAATAATTCCAATCCATACATTTCTGCTGCAAAAAACATTCAAAAGTATGGTGGCAATTTTCTTCAATTGTTTGTGACTTTTAAAGAAAAAACATCTTTGATCTCAAGTACCATGTTAAAAAAATTCAATGAATATTTATTGGAAAATAATATGAAAGTTGTTGTACATTCTTCTTATACTCATAATATTGCCCAAAATTGGGATGAATATAGTACATGGATCATAAATCTTGAAATGGAAATTAAATATGCTTCTCAAATGGGAGCTATTGGTGTTGTTTTACATTTTGGTAAAAAATTAAGTCTAACAAATGAACAAGCATATAATAATATGTTTACGTCACTATTATATATTCACAATAAAACAAAAGAATATACTGATGTAAAAATATTTCTTGAAACTCCTGCTGGACAAGGAACTGAAATGTGCAGTAAAATTCATGATCTCGCATATTTTTATAAAAAGTTCACAAAAACATCTGATCAAAGTCTGAAAAATAGAATTAAATTATGTGTTGATTCATGTCACGTATTTAATGCTGGATATAATCTTAAAGATAAAACAAATATTAAATTATTCTTAGAAACATTTGAAGAACTGATTGGCATAAATAATATTGGAGTAATACATCTAAATGATTCTAAATCTGATATTGGTGAACAAATAGATAGACATGCAGAACTAGGAAAAGGATTTATTGGTATAAATGGATTAAATTACTTTTTTAATTACTTCAAAAAATTAAATATACCAATTATTCTTGAAACACCAGATGATTGCTATAAAAAAGAAATCAAAAATATGCTAAAAATAAATTAAATTCTTTATCTAATATATAAATATAATGTTTGGCGGACAAGATTATGACGATGATTGTACAACTTGGTACTGGTATGTTATTTTGGTAATATTGATTCTACTCTGTACATCTTCCAATATTGGTATGTACTTTATAGGCAAAAGTGTAGGTACTCCTGCATCATAAATTTTCAAAGGAATTTCATTTATAATAATATTCATAAATGAAATAATTAAATTTTATTCAACATCAGTTACATTTTCATTGCTTCCATTTGCATTTGATAATTCAACTACCACTTTTTGATATTTATCTAAAGTATCAATAGTTGTCAACATATTATTACAACATAATCCAATAGTAAATGTTTCATCTAAACCAAATAAACCTTCTTTTACTGCTTTATCAAGTGCATCATGTAGTATATCGTAAGATTTCTTTACTTCATCAATTTTTAAAATCATAAGACTTTTCTTATTTTTATTTAATTCCTCGTTTGAAATATTTGTATCAGCCATATCTAATTATACATAAATTTTATATTATTTATAAACACACTCATAATATTTGTTTGGAAAAAACTTCATTTTCATTATTTGTCTTCAATAATACATCTTGTTGATATCCAAAATTTTTATAAAATTTCATTAATTTTACATTGCTTTGATCTGCTGTTAATACTATATATTTTATATTCATTTTCTTTACTATATTTTCAATCATTATCATCATTTTTTTACCAATACTTTTATTTCTATATTTTTGCGATACATACATATAACTTATGTAGTATACCAATCTATTATCATTTAACATTTTTATTTCTCCAACAAGATATCCAATAAATGCATCACCATCATATACAAAAATACCAATAAATTCTGGTGATTTTAACATTTTTGCAATCTCTTCTTCACTATGCATCAATTCTGGTATTTCTTTCAAATAAATAAAATTATTGTATATCGTTTTCGCAAAAAATCTAACATCTGATTTAATTCTTGTTATATGTTTTAAAAAAATCTTCATATTTTAAATAATATATGGAACACAAAATTATTTTATTTCAAAATTTCTATATCATATGTCACATTATTCTTATCAATAATTAATCTATTTTTCATTTCTATTGTATCCAAACAACGAAAATCAGAATCAGTATAATTTTCATCACCATATATGCTTACTATGTTATCATGAATATCTTTAAAATAAATACTCACTGGACAATTTTTGCGTGAAATATGCATTCTTGTTCTAATTTGTAAATTACTTTTTTTTACTTCGAACTTTCTAACTTTTAATTTATGATTGATCATTGGACAATTATTAGACATCTTATGATTATTTACAATAAATATAGTATTCTTTATAATCAGATTTCAATTTTTTGTAAATAAATTAATTGTTACTATTTTCTGTTTTCCATTTTTCAAAATCATATTTGAATTTTTGTATCTTTTTGACATTTTCAGTTGTATTATTGTATTTTTCCAATTCATCAATTGTCAATGGTCTTCTATTGAATGGATTTTCTTTTTTATTTAAAATATGTTTTATAATAGTTGACTTTTCATAAAATTGTGTTTCATCTCCCATGTCTGGCAATAATATTGGATCAATTATTGGAACGCAACATATTGGATCACAATATTCATCTGGATATTCAATATCATCATTTGACTCAAATTTTATCATTACTGTATTACATCTATTGATGAAATCCATCAATGTGGAACTATGCATTACGTTCAATATTTTTTTCATATTGTGAATATCAAATCCAATTGAGGAAGTTATGAGCATATGTGCAAAATAATCTGCATCACAGTAGACACATATTAAATCGATTAATTCACATAAATTTGCTACCATCACTCTAAATTTCTTATTCATCTCATGTTGATTTCTTGTTCCAAATGGAAATATTAAATTATATTTTGCAACATACTTATTTATTATTTTTGTGATTATGCAACAGAATGACATTAATAATTCTTTTGATATGAATTCTGTCATAAAATTATCAATCCTTCTGAATTGGTAAAATAGATTTATGACATTACAATTGATAAGAGTAAGATATTTAAAATTATCTATTTGATCATTAACCATTGGATTCAATCCAGATCTTGATAACATTTCATCATATGAATCAATGTGATCATCAATGTAAATATAATCTTCCAATGCAATGTGAATAAATTGTTTTGTTCTCAAATTGTCATTGTCAAAAATACTTCCCAATGAATTAATTATGATATTTTTACCTTGTTTAATCAATACACTTAATATTTCATATAGTTTTGCTCTTTTGTTTACATTTATATGTTTTTCTGTTGAATAATTTTCCAAATCGTTGTGAAATACAACGATATATTCTATAAACTTATCTAAAATTATACCATTTTCGTAATCAACTGTTAACTTATCGCAATATGCCATGATAATATCAATAACATTAAATCTAATTTCTGGATTTGATGTATATTTTCTTGTTCCTAAAATATCCAAAAATAAATTTATATGATTTTTAACTATTTCTCTCATATGATTATCCGATTTTACATTTTTCTTAATATTTCTTTTGATGTATAAAATTATTTGTCCCAAAATATCATCAAAATTAAAATCATTTGGTTTATGTGCATAAATCCATTCACATAATTTGTCAGTGAAATTATTAATCCAATTCTTCATTACATTCTGATTAATAATTGATTCAGACATAATTATATTACTTGATGTTATATTTTTATGTTTTTTCATCATTTCCAAATTTCCAGTATTTCTACTAAAAAAAGATAATGGACTATAATTTCTTATGTTTTGTTCCAATATTTCAGCATGATATTTATATTTTTTGTTTCTTGCATTTTGAGGATAATAAAATATTCTCAATATATTTGTCAACAAAAAGAAATACTTTGTAAATAAATTATGTTCTTTATTTTCCAAAGTGTGTGTCTTATCATACCATTTTATTTTACAATTATTGTCACTAATATATAATATATGTATTTTGTTTAACCACCCAATATTATCTTTTGTTCTAAATGTTGTGAAAAATGTATGTAGTAATCCACATATATTAAAAAGAAAGTTATCACTTGATAATTTGTAATGATCATCGTCATCATAATTATCTAATTCTATTTTTCTAACATTTACATTTGCTATTTCAGCAAACCAATTTATTAGTCTTTCCCTTATCTTTGAATTCCTTGAAATCTTTAAAAATAATTTATGCATATCTAATATATTTTTTTCCCATACTTTTGCATCTATGTCGCATTTCAATGTTTCAATCAAATCTCCAAATAAAGTGGTCATAACTAATTTCCCATTTTGCACAATCCAAAAATCATCATTATCTAATACATTTACATTTTTTTCATTGGAAAAAATATTATTATAAAATTTTATTTTATCAGTAACATCACACTTATTTATTTTTCCGATCAATGTTAAAATATAATTTTGCAATTCTTCATCAGTGCATATTAATTTATTCCACAATTCGCTACTTGATTTAAGTTCTTCAATATATTCATTTGTAATTTCATCATCAAATTCATTTCCAATAATGAATTTGTGATATTGATTGATAAGCTCAACATTTTCATTATTTGCATAACAATCTAATAAAAATTTTGAACCATTTGCATAAATATTTTCTAGAATTTCACTATCACTTGCCATAATTAATAGTGATGTATATTTTATGGTTTATTCATATATTTATATTTTCAATTTTTTTGTGGGTATAATATATGATATATTTATTAATAATAATTTTCATTATAATTTATCTAATGTATAAGTCATACATGTCACAAAGTCCTAAAGTTGAACATTATGATGATAGGTATATAAATTCAACTTTGGAAAAATGTGCAAATTTTTGTAAAGTTATTTCTGGATGTTATGGGTTTGCTTTTGATTCAACAAATAATATTTGTTTTCCCGCAAAATATTATATCCTAGATAATCCAGAACAAGATTTCCTTTTCATAGACCAATATTCAGATAGTAATATTACATGTAATAAAATAAGTCCTATCACAGATCCACAAGAAGCCCCATCTATTTATGAAAGAAAAAATAATGCTATATATAGTTGCTCTGAAGAAAGAGGATTCACACCTCAAATGTATTTTCAAAATCAAGGAAAATTTACAAAATTAAAAGAAAAACAAAATCCAGATTATATAGTTGATGTGGACAATTATAGTGTAACTGGTTATGATTGGCCACAAGGTAGATTCGAAGTTTCACAATTAGATTTACTTGTTCAAGAAAGAAATAAACAAACAATGGAAGAAAGTACTATTACCAATCTCAATGATTCATCTGTCACCAACATGAAAGAAGGATTTACAGATATTGGTGCAAGTAACAATAGAACCTTAAATGCCGGTTCACACAAATTTTCAGATGATCAATCAAAAACTTACATTAAAGAAGCTAGAGCTGCAAATGGAACTTTAATTAATAAAGATCCAAGTTCAATAAATCAAAATCCAATTCAACAAAGTGAAGATATAGGTGTACCAGTTCAACAAATGATAAATCCTGCTGATCGTGTGTATAATGTAACATATTCAGAATCAATTAATTATCCTCTAAATGTCAGTAATATATTTAAAATATTTAATGAATTTAATGATGGTACTTTCTTGGATAAACATGAATGTGTCACAGGTATTCAACAACAAGAATGCATTGATTATTGTTTTAAGAAAAAAGAATGTGCAGGAGTCGAATGGAATCCTGTATATAAAAATAAAAAAAATGTATGTTGTCCATATAGATCTGTTGATAAATTAATTAAAAGAAAAGATAAATATCAATTCGGTAAATTTTACGAAAAAGTTAAAAAGATTGATACTGACGGAATATACATGTTATATAATATTGAATAATTACTTTTTGGATTTTTTCGTTTTACTTGATTTTTTTGATTTTTTTGAATCTCCATCATCATCAATTAATGTTGATAACCACTTATCATATGCCTTTTCAAATTCATTAATTTCGGATATCCAAATATCTTCTATTGGCGTCTCTAAATATTTTTCATATTCGACAATTCTCTCATCACGTTGTTTTCTCAATTGTTCTAATTTTTCCTCTGTCAGTGTACCAACAGTCATATCTTTTACATAAGAATAAGATTTGTCTTCATCTGGTGTATCAAAAGATGATCCAAATTTAGGAAATTTATATTCCACAAATTGAGAATCCCATTGTTCATCTTTAATTGGAATATTCTTTCCACCATTCTTTTCAAATAATTTGAATTTATCATTAATCACAAGTTCCAAAAATTTAATCTTCCATTTCATAATATCCATCTTGTGTTTCAAAAATTTCAAATTAAATTCTTTTCTTTTCCCATACACTATCAATCTATTTGTCTTGTATTCAATCAATATATCATCTACACTATCATATTTTACTATCTTATCTTTTATATCATGTAAGTGCATATTTGATATATTAATATTCTTTTGTAATTTCATTTCTTTTATTAATATACCCTTCTTTTCCATTCTTTGTAATTCTCCTTGAGCAAATATGACTGTTATATTAATTGTATTGTTACCACAATTGTCAATTCTTTGCAATATTATTTGTCCTTTTGCTGGCTTCTTTGGATCATCTGCAATTAATGAATCCAAAAATGAAAAATAATCTTCTGTCCATACTCCTATTGGCAATTCTTGAATAATTATTGTATTCTCATTTTCAATCTCATATTTTCCATAAGATACATATGAACTTCCCTCATCTTCTTTCTTAATTTCACCTGTAAATCCCATATACCATGGAATCATATGTTTACAATCTTTATTTTGCAATAATCTTTTAATATTCATTATAATATCTTTTGGATTAAAAGATGGAATGTTTGTACTCCATCCAGTACCAATTCCTTGACATCCATTTATCAATATCATCGGTAAAATTGGTTCATATGTTACTGGTTCTATATAATTACCATCATCCATGCAATAATCATAAATATTTTCATCCTCCTTTCTGAACAATAATGGTGTTAACTCACTTAATTGAGTATATATGTATCTAGGTGATGCTGCATTATTTCCTCCTTGTCTTCTATTACCAAAGTTACCATTTGGTCTCAACAAATTTACATTATTTGCTCCAACAAAATTTTGTGCCATCTTTATAATAGCTTCATGTAAACTAACTTCTCCATGATGATATGCTGCTTGATCTGATACATAACCTCCCAATTGAACAACTTTGACTTCTTCATTATATAAATTTCTTTTAAATGCTCCATATAATATTTTTCTTTGAGATGGTTTTAATCCATCATTTATTGATGGTATCGATCTCACATTATCATAATTTGAAAAATGTTTTAATTCCTTATCTATAAAGTCTCTAAATGTAACTATATTATGATCATTTTCAATTATTGCATTTTTATCATATTGTAATAACCATGTTTTTCTTAAATTCGCAAATTCCTTCGCAAATGCCAATGTAAAACCTTTATAATTTTCATTTGTTCTATCTTCATAAAATTCATCTTTAGAATCATTTTCAGACTCTTCCTTTGAATTGTCATCTTCCTTTTCTTCTTTATTCGTTGCTTGTACATTTTCTCCTGTCCATTTATATTTAATCTTTCTCACATCAAAATCGACAAAAGACATCTTTGCTTCCTCATCTGTACTTGTTCCTAATCCTTTGTAATATTTTGATTTCCATGCATTTATATTTACTGTTTTTTTCCAATTATAATATTCA
>Ga0302186_10003976_pt1 | contig 10528 bp, 20 predicted proteins | sample II_Bog_E1_2_FD_198782 | JGI IMG/M metagenome (GOLD analysis project Ga0302186, IMG submission 198782) | Peat permafrost microbial communities from Stordalen Mire near Abisko, Sweden - II_Bog_E1_1 | ecosystem: Environmental > Terrestrial > Soil > Wetlands > Peat | place: Sweden: Abisko...
TAAGGAAAACTTTAAATATAAAAAATGGAAATTATAATAAAAGAAAAAAATTAACAATTTTTTTTTCCTTATTAATTTAAAATAATGGGAGTACTATTAGAAAAAATTTCTAATTTTTACAGCAAATTAACTAATGGCTTAGAAGTAAATTTTCAAAATTCATTTACATTTGCTCTCAACTTCAAATATTCATTTATATTTATAATGTTTCTTTTGTTCAGAATACTCAGTTAACCATCCATTGACCTTTTTCCACATTTGGTCTTTTTGATTCTTCTTCACCTTTTCTTTTTTTTCCTCTGCGAAAAAGCCTTTCCAAGCCCGCATCGCCCGGTCTGCTAAAATAACCTTTGAATTTTATTTTATTTTTTAATCAAAAAAATATATTTGTCAATAACAAATCGAAATTGTTGAATGATCTTCTGATATTTCCCTTCAACCACAAGCTTTTTCTCTCTCAATCGTGGTAAAAGCTTATACCAGCTGAAAAAACTGATTCTAGTGAGGTAACTATTTCTTTTCTTGGAGTATTTTTGAGCCTCTTCGAAACTTTCCACGAAATTATTCAATATCCCGTTAATTGATTTCCTATAATTTTTAGAGTTTAAAAAAATTTGTGAAAAAAAAAAACGTTTTCAATGAATGTTCATAATGAAGCTTTGCTTTCTCTAGATCTTTGGAAATTTGAACATTTTGTTCAATTCTAATCATAGTTATTCCTTCGTTCAATGCCTCAAAACAAGATTTTTTTAAATTTTTCTCATAAAGTTTGGCTGCCACTAATTCTCTTTCTCTCTTTTTTTGAATAACTTTTTTCAAAGGGTATAACACAAAAAATTTCTAAAGATAATTTTAAAATTCAAATTCAAATAAATTTTTACTTTTTGGCTCATTTTGTGATGTTGCACTGCTTTTTCCATATTTTTTACTTCTCTTTCTTTCATAAGCTCCAAATTCTCTTTTTTGGACATTTCCTTAAAAATGTAAATTTTTGTTTAAGTTATTAATTGTTTTCCAACATCTTTCTTCTTTTGGAGAAGCTTCAGTTTATATTCTTTTTCTTTCTGTTTTTCCTCTTCAATTTTTTTCTCTTCCTCCATTCTTTTATCCACCACCTTTTGCATCTTATTTTCGATATGTCTAAGAATTTATTAAAAATGACTTTTTTTTTAAATAAATATAAAACTTTTGCTTTATGAAATTTTTATTATCTTTTCTTTTTTTCGCCCTTTCTTCTAAATCCTTGATTTTAGCGGTATTCTTTTTCACAAGAGTGTCTTTTTGACTCGAAAGATTTCTTCGATGAAGGTTTTTCTTTCCTTCTTCAGAATTCCTATTTGGTGTTTGAGAGAAGGTCTTGTCAATGTTTTTTTCCAATGGTGACAAAGAATGCTTTTTTTCGTTTAAATCAATATTTTCCTCATTTCCTTTGATTGAATCTCCAAAATGGTCAATTGTTATTGGTTTGGCTAGAATTATAAAATGAGTAAAAATGGTTAGATTATAAGAATTCAACGAATATTAGTGATTATTTGATCTATTTGATTTTCCTCATTGGAAAGGGAATCCTCATCATCAAAATATCTTTTTTCTTGCTTGGTAGCCGATTTCGAAATGTTAGTCTTTTCAGTTGTAGATATGTTGTTTTCATGTTTTTCTTCGAGGTTTGTCTGGTTATTTGATTTATTGTTATATCCAAAGCTTTGATTAAACATGTCGTTGTCATTGCTTTTGTTGGGGGGAGTGATATCTGAAAAATTCGATTTGTTAATCAGAGGACTTTGGATTTTGAACTTTTCCTCGATTTTTTTATTCTTGTTTTGATGAACATTTGGTGATTTTGATCGTGAGGGTATTTTATTGTTATTGGATGAATTGATGGTATCCGTTTTTTTCTTCATTTCTATGATGAAATTATTAACCTTTGCTTTTAATTCAGGCTGTTTGTTTCCATAAACATTGATTTTTTTTTTATTTGGTCTGGGTGTTCGAGGTATAGTTTTAAGAATTTGGAATATCCTTGAACAAAGTCTTTTTTTATAAAGTTTGTCTGCTTTTTTCTAATTTGGTTAATAAATAAAATATTGATGAAAGAAAATTATGGAAAAATTTAATTAAAATTATGAAATTAACGTTTTGATATTCTTCCCGTAGATCTTCTTTTAGTTTTTCCTTTCTTTTCTGTTCTTCCTTTTCTTGCAAGACGATTTCTTTCCATAGCATAAAACAATTTTTCTCCATTTTCTCGGTTTTTTTCATTCTAAACTATAAAGATAAAAACGGTTTAATTCAAATAGAAAACAAATTTACATTTGATATTTTTTCCATCTCCCTTAAAAAATTATCTTTCATTTTTAAGAAAATATTTTTTTCATGGGTTTTCTTTGCAGCGGCAAAGATCTTTGAAATTTTCTCAAAAAATTTCTCACTTCTGTAGATTTGGTATATTTTCTTCGATTTTTCATGTTCTTGTTTCAGAATATCAATCGCTGAATCTATTTCTTTCGGTTTCTGAGCATTTTTACCTAATTTCTCATTGAGCTTCTGCATTTCTTTCTCCATTTTCTGAGTTTGCTTCTCCAGGTCTTTTCTTTTATTCTTCAGTTTAGTAATTTCGTCGAGTTTCTTATCATTTCCTTCGTTTTTTCCAACCACTTACCAAAAAATAAAGAAAAAATATTTGAAGCTTATGATTACATGAAGGGATTGCCTTGACTTTGTTTTGTATAGAGTAAACCTTATTGATGAATTCAGTTTTATTATCTTTGAAGTCAAAACTGATGTTATGAACAGGTTTATCTCTTATTTCTCTACTGCTTCGATTTGTAATTGAAATAGGAGTGGCATTTTCATACCAAAACGAGGAATTATTGCTTTTAGTGGAGCTTTGCTTAAATAAAGAAATGTTATTTTTTGCATTTTTGTCTGATTTTCCGTTTTTTCTAATTTTTTTTTTTAGGGAAAGGAAGTGTTTTAAAGAAACTCTACTTTGTATCGAAAAAATGGGGTCTTCCTTTCAAAACACTAGAATTATTCAATAATTTTTCCTTTATTTCGTAGGCTTCTTTCTCGTTTTTGAGCCAGGAATGCAACATTTGTTTTGCTTCAGGGTTTGGAGTTGGACTAGGACTGTAGTTACGGAATTCAAAATAAGACTTAATGTTCTTTTTTTCAGAGTTGTAGATATGCGAATTTGAAATCGAATCTTCGTTGTTTATATTTTGCTTTTTGTCTGAATTGACATTAATGCGGGTGTGCAAGCTAGGTTTATCTGGAGTCTAAGGGGAAAAAATTAAAAATTACTCAAGGGATTTTTTCCGTGCTTTGGTTTTTGTTTTGTTGCTTTTTGACATTTTTCAGCAATTTAAAGTAGTTGTATGAGGAAATTATATTCAAAAATTAATATAAGGTTTTTAAATTAAAAAAATGAGTTTTGTCGTTGGTAATGTGAACAAAACGTTTAAATTGCTTTAAAAATTTTAAAAACCTAAACAAATAGTAAATTTAAATTTTTTAGTTTATTTTCTTAAATTTGAAAAAATTGACATTTTTGTTATTGGGAAGGATTTTCAAAAAAAAATCTATGATTTTTTTTAATTTTTTTTATTAAAATTATATTGAGCCTTTTTTTAATTATCGGAAAATTATAGTAGCTTTATAAATCAAAAATGAAAGAAATATTTGAAAACATCTTGTCTTAAAAATAAAAATTAATTATCAATTTTTAATTGTTTGAAACATTGAAAAAACCTAAATATATAGTTTTCTGAGAATAATTCAGAGTCGTAGTTTATTTTATAAATAAAATTCAAAGTATTTATTATTTTGACCATATTTTTCTAATTTTTTCATAAAAAAATTAAAAATTGGTTTTTTTCTTGTTAAAACAATTCATTTCTTTATGTTTAAACACTATGTAACTCCATTTGTTTTAAAACTCTCCTTTTAGCCTCTAAGTACCTCATTGCATCCTCATATGTTGTTGCTATAACAGGGTTTGAAATAGCATTATAACATTTGAAAGTTATATGGAGTTCAGTGCATTTTTGCCTTTCTTTTTCTCCTTCCTTTACGACCCTTGGGTATTTTGTGGCTATCACTTGCACATGGATAAACATGCTTTCAGCAAATGTGATTTGCGCTTCAAAATCGACAATGGAACCTACTTCAATAGAGTTCATGAAATGGAAATCATCAATGGCTTCAAATTCTGGATGATCTCCATCGCAATGCATGTATGCCACAAGCCAAGCAAATTCAATAGACTCCCTCATCAAATATCCTCCGAATATCTTACCATTGATGTTTTTGTCTTGATTATACATCAAAACACTTTTCGTTTTAAGAGTGTCTTTCATTCTCACAAAAGTTGGTTTACCAACTGTTTTTTGCATTATTCCCTGGAAAATTTCGTGCATTTCATTTGTCTCTTCTTGACTTGGAGGGGTTTTAAATAAACTGGAAGAACTGATTAATTTTCTATTGGTCTGATTTATTTTTCCTAACTCATATCTTAAGCGTGCCTTTTCAACATCTTCTTCATAATCTATTATCAAAGGCGGAACAGGAAAAGGTTTGGAAAAATCATTGAAATCTCGAGCAACCATGACAAAAAGAGCACTTGCAGACATGATGGTTTCTCCGTTTTCTTGCTGCTGAAACAAATCAGTTCTGATTTCCACAGTGCTATTTCCGCTGAATGTTGGATAAGCATTGACCAAAATGTTTTTGTCTGCTCTCAGATTTCGGAAAAAATTCAAATGATCCACACAAACTGTCATCATAGTGCATAATTTACTCACCGACTCCGTTTTGCAATGAGAATAAGCCACATAATTTGAAATAAAGTCCAATGACTCAAGCACTCGACCAACACGAATTTTATCAGGATGAAAACGAATAAATAATCTTTGAAGTTCTTGAATTTTTTCCAAATGAATATTAATTTGGATTAAAGAACTGGAAGGGGAACTGATGTTTTTTGGGATTGCGGCATTTGAGTAACGGAACATTTCCAGATGGTCAACTTTACCTAAGAATCCAGCAGCGATTGTATTCAAAGCAAGATCGGAAATAGGGATTTTGTTGAGATATTGAGGATTTATACTCATCGATGAGGCCAAATGCTCATGGAGGGAGATGTTGTGTTTGAACTTCGATAGGACATCAGAAATCTGGGAAAGTTTGGAGAAATGGAAAATTCTTGGTCGAAATAGCATCTCTCTTTATTTCAGATTTTATTTCAAATAATTGTTGGGATTTTATTTTGAAATTTATAGTCAAATTAAATGAAAATTTCATTTTTTTTAAATAAAAAAAAAACATTTTTAGTTTTTTTATATTTAATTCATTATTAAAATTTTACTACACGCATATGATTATAAAGAGATATTAACCCATATTTTTAATTTCCTTTCTTTTCCAAATCTCCATAATTTATTTCAAGCTTTGAATCTGTAAAATGGCACGAAAACAGCCAATTTCCAAAATGTTGGGTCAAAAGAATAGCATTATTGATTTTTTGTGGACCAGCTCCAACCAGAAGACAATTTTCAATTTTGAATTCTTCTAATAACTTTGGCAAAAATTCAAGAATAAACTCATTAGATCTTTCGATAATGAATTCTGCATTCAAATTATCTATGTTTAGTTCTAGGTTTTTTTCTTTATGTTCTCTGACAGCTATTTCAATCAAGGATTTTCTATAAATTGAAATAAAGAGAGCAATTTCCTTGAGGTATTGAGGTTTGAGATGTTTTCCAACTTTTATCAAAAAAATCGCGAAGATTTTATCAACCCCTGATTTCTTCATTCCATTTTCTTCAGAGTCCAGGCTTTCCTGCATTAAATGGGGTTTATCTTCCAGAAGTTTTATTTGATCCAAGAGTGAAAGATAATCATGCTCCTTTTTGAAAAATTCCTTCGGGAAAACTTCTGAAATTTTATAATCTTCATCACCAACATCCAAAAGAAGGGAGAAGTTTTTCTTAACAATAATTTAAATTGGGGTGCAAAAGATTTATTTTACTTCTTGTTTTAAATTGTTCTCTTCATTATGACGAGCTTCCAATCTGATGTTTCTTCCAAAACAAGTCAGAAAATATAGGAATTCATCCAAACCATCATCTGACAACTCACTACTTTCAGCTTCAGACGATTCTTCTCGAAATTCTTCTCTAGCTGGATGAGAGTCTTCTTTCTAAAAATAAAAAATAAATTTTTCATTAGGTATTTTGAATTATTGAATACTTTTGGTCTTCCTCTATGTCCAGTTCCATTGACAATTGGAGTTTTTGTTCCAGGAGGCTTTTCTTTCCCATGTTTAGCTTTCTGATGAGTGTAAAGAGCTGGATAGCTCAAATAGGATTTGCCACAACCACAAACATAATTTCTATTTTGTGGGTCATTTCGTGGTCTTCTTTTTTCCTTTTTCTTTATTTCGTCTTTGTTCATCAAAAATAATCAGAAAATCAAATATAATTTAAAGAATGTAGATTTCTATTTAAAGAAAATCCATAGAAAAAAATAAATTCTTTTATTTCGTTTTTAAAGAATATTTTTTTCTATTATTAAAAGTATATATTAAATCAATCAAATATATTTGTTTTTATTTCTGTGAAATTACAAAGGCTCAACCAATTTCTGAAGTGTTGTTTGAAGTTCAATGCTTGAGTCATGTCATTCAAATGATCTCCCAAAAATGATTTTTCTTTCTTCTTATATTCTTCAATAGCAGTGATAAGAGAAGAATCAGAAGGATCTTCAGAGTTTTTCATAAATACATCGAGTGGATTCTTCTCCTTGTTTGCTCCTTCTTCATCTAATTTTTTCAAAATGAATTTCCAATACAAACAAACAAAAAATGCAATTTCTCTAAAATAATGAACATGTAAAATTTCTGAAATTTTTATAAGGAAAATTGAGAAAATTTCTTCCAGGGTTTTGTCTTTTCTGAGTTTTTTGTCATCCAAAATCTCTTGCACATCTACCTTATTTTTTTTTAATTTCTCCAGAGATTGGTAAATTGAGAGATAATCCTCCTTGGACTCAAATAATTCAGTTGGAAAAGAGTCTAAAAAGTCATATTTCATTTCTGGAGATCTCATACGAAAAGAAGAAGCATTTTTCTAAAACAAAGATATAAAAACAATAATTTTCATATAATTTTACTTGTTGTTTTTCAGCGTTTTCTAAAAAATATAAAAACTCTTGTAAAGCACTCTCTGAATTCATTTCGGATTCTGAGCTATTTTGGTCTTTTTTCTCTTCCTTTCTTTCTTCTTTGGAATTATTTTCTTCTTTCTAATTAAAATACATCAAATTTTTGATTGCAAAAAGAATAATTAAAAACCTTTGGTCTTCCTCTTCTACCTTCCTTTTTTTTTGAGGGCATAATAGTCCCATTGGGAATCTTTTTTTGGTGAGCATTTTTCAAATGTGTGAATAAGGCTGCGTAACTCAAATAATTTTTTCCACATCCACAGATATATTTCTGGACATCTTTCTCTGTTAATTTGGATCTTCGCTTTTTTTTCTTGAGGTTTTCTCCAGGGACTTGCATTTCGATGATAAGAATCCAAAATTAATAATAGAAATAACATTTAATTAGGAGTGTTTCAGTTTTGAATGTAAATTTTTTTTTTTCTATTTTTTTTTATTTTGTCTGGAAACTCATTACTATTATTTTTATTTTTAAAATTTGGTGATGGGTTCGTATTGAATCCAACCTTTGGAACATGCTAGAGGGAAAATTTATAAATATTTGTTATTTTTATTATTTTTAAGCTAGAAAAAGCTCGAATTCAACTTTTAATTACAAACAAAAATTTGTGTTATTTAAAAATTCAAATTAATTATTTTTGAATTCTTGCCGCTTGATTTTTAGCGAATTTATGGAGACACTTGCACTCGAAAAATCATTTGAAAAATTGCCTCGCATCTTCACTGAAGAAGAAAAATCTCCGATTATTTCTGCTCCAAAAAACTCAACAACTTATGAAAGGACTTTATTATTTTTGGAAAAAACAGAAAATTATACAGAGGGTTGTCCTCTCAAAGATTTGGTAAATTTCTGAAATATATCGCTTTTAATTTTGTAGACGATATACGCTGAAATATTTTCAAATGAGAACAATATCTCAGCAAGTTGCTCTTCGCTTTTGACAGAATTAGGGGCTAAAGTTAAGTCTAATCGTTCAATATTTGCAAGATTTTAAAACTTTTCAAGGTAGAAAAAAGATTAAATAAGAAATGCGACTTGATGATATGGAAAGGTTTGAATTAAAAAAAAAAAATATTTTAATGATCTTATAAATAGATGGATCCTTAAAAACCCTTGACAAGGCTATTAAATACAAGATTAAAACAGTCAACACTCAATGGTTGGAGGCGTAGTCTTTATATTTATTAAATTTTATTGAGAATTTGACCCGATAAAAGATGTTTCGACTCAAATGCTATTGCAGATTTTGCAAAATATCTTGTTCTTCCACCAACTGAAAACGAAAGAATCACTTTATGGGAACAAGAAGTTCACATAAATAATTTTTCATTTAAATTATTCTTTCCTAGAAAAAGAAAAGAAATAAATTATTTTTTGACTCGGATGGCAAAAGCCCAGAAAGCGAAGATAAAGAAATTTTGGAAACAGGGCCAGCAAAAAAAAGAAAACGTCTTAAATCATTTGTTTTTCACAATTTGTAAAGAATTAAAAAGCTTTTAGTCCACTAATCGAAAACTCAGATGTCAAATTTAGCCCGAAAAAACTGTTGTCGATAACAGATTACTTCCAAAGAAAAATCACCCCAATGGCTGAAAATGCTTTTTATAAAAAACTCGGAATTAATCAAGAATTCTACTCGCAAACTGAAAAATCTCAAACTTATGCTGAAAATTTGGTTGAAAATGAGAATTTTGTTGATACTGATTCTCGATTATATAGAAATAAATCTTTGGAAGCTCAAAACAGCAAGCTTACCAAAGGTAAAGAAAAAATATAAAAAAGTTTAAAACCTTTTTAGAATTGGTTGAGAAAATTTCAAAAAACAAAGACAATTATAATAAAATTAACAAAAACGAAAATAACCCAAAAATATTCGATTATTTTCCTAAAACTGAAAAAATTGAAAAAAAAGACGAAAAAACCAAGAAACAAGCCACTAAACCAAAAAAAGATTGTGGCTTATCAGTTGATCCGAAAGCTTCCCTTCTGAGTTTCGGGTTTAAAAAGGAATCATCAAAGGAAAATGAATCATCTCAAAATATTAAGACTGAAGTATCATAAATTTTTGTTAATATGATACATGGTAAAAATTAGAACGACAACCCGAATGAAATAACAGATCAAATTAATATTTGGATTGGGTTATCTTCAAATTCGCAAGAGTTTTTTAAGCAAATGAAATCACTTTTGATAAATGACAAGTGTTATCTTATCTTTATCTTTTCGATAAAACCCTTTCAAGATATTATAAAATAATTACGAATGATGGAGAGCATTTTGAAAATGTTAAAATATTGTTGCACGAAGGAGAGTGTTGCAATAATTTTAAGGTTGCATTTTGTCTTCAACATGGTATTTTTTTTTTTATTTTTGTTTTTACCGGTAAATATACAAAAAAAAAAATTAGAAATTCCCATTGTTTCAAATTTAAAATTACAACGGTTAATTCAAGAGAAAAATATCAAAAATATTTTAGACCATGCTCTTACCTCCTCCAGCAACGATATGCCACTTGAAATAAAAATAACGAAAAATAATTTTCAAGGTATTATCATATCGTAAAGAAAAATATTATATTAGTAAAATTAGGTGAAAATTTATTTGCCAAAATCCGATTTTTCATAATGATTGAAAACTCATCCATCAAAACAACATATCCAAATAAAAAAGATATCGAAAAATTGGTTTGCTTTTCTGGGGGATCTGTATTTTTTCTTCATTTATCAAAAATAAATTGTAAAAATTTTTAGGTTGTAGAAAATATCAGAGCTGCTGATTATTGTTTGTTGAAAAATAATGTAACAAAAGTTAGCTCAATACCTCCTCATGTGAAAGCTGTCAATATTCAAGTATTTTTTTCCTTGCTCACTTTGTTTCTAAATTTTATTTGATTTTTAGTGGATATATGACAGCATCATCTGCAATAACATTCAAAATTCTTCTTTAGTTAAATATAAACCTTTATGAAATCAGAAGAAATGAATTGCTTTTCCGTGTTTATCTTTATAAATTAAAAAAAAATTATACATTTATACCAATCGATTATTGTCGAAATAATAATAGATTAATAACTATAAATTCATCATGCCTTTTTGTTGTCTGGTTGGATTTTTTTTCTATTTTTTTTTTTAAATCTTGAATGCACTAAAATATAAAGAAAATCAAAATACATTTGAAATATTTATTTAGCTTGATTCTCAAGTTTTTTATAATTTAATTTATTTTAGGAGAAAAAAAAAAAGAAAAAAACTTTTTTCTCTAAAAATAAAAATAAAAGTTTTATAATATTTTTCTTTCAAACTTAAA
>Ga0302186_10003977_pt1 | contig 10527 bp, 9 predicted proteins | sample II_Bog_E1_2_FD_198782 | JGI IMG/M metagenome (GOLD analysis project Ga0302186, IMG submission 198782) | Peat permafrost microbial communities from Stordalen Mire near Abisko, Sweden - II_Bog_E1_1 | ecosystem: Environmental > Terrestrial > Soil > Wetlands > Peat | place: Sweden: Abisko, Stordalen...
TTTAAGACCTTTTTCCTTATAAAATGAAATTTTAAAACGAAATTTTTTTTTTTTTTTTAGATTTACAGCACTGCAAAACAAACCAATTTTTCCTTTTTAAAATTTACAAAAAATAAAATTAATTTAGCAAAAACAAATTTAAATTTAAAAATTTTTACAAAAAACAAATTTAGTATTTCATTCTATTTAAATTCAAATGCAACTGGCCCCCATAAATACTGATACCTTTAAATCAAAAGACGGTAACACTCCAAATACAGCAGCCCTTCTGAAAGAAAGCTATGAAAATTCCTTAAATTCTGTCCATGATTCAGACAACCTCCCTTTTTTCCAAATGAAAACTTCAGATATTTTCAAAGACTTTTTCAAATTAATCAAAACTTCTTTGCTGATTTCTTTTTCCTTCTTCTCAAATTTGATTCTTCTAATGATAAACCTGCATTTTGTAGGGAGATTCCAAGATCCCACCCTCATGGGAGGAATAGGTTTAGGGAATGTTTGGATAAATTCCTTAGGTATTAATACGATTTATGGCTTAAATTATGGTTTTGAGATATTAGCGTGCAAAGCCTATGGAGCTGCCAATTATAAATTAGTGGGACTTTATTTTAAAAAAGGTTTGATATTAGATACGATAATTCTTGTTGTATTTTCATTGCTTTCATTATTCGCGGATAAAATCTTCATTGGTTTGGGTCAATCCATTGCTGTCTCTAATCATCTTAGAGAATATGTGGTAAACGCATTGCCTGCTTTATATTTCGCAGCATTCTTTGATTTGCGGGCCATTTATTTCGCTGCCCAGGAAGTGTTCTTAGCTCCTGTTATTATTCAAATCTTTACCACGATCACTCATTATTTTTGGTGCACCTTATTTTTTGAATATCACATCAAAGGAATCGCTTATGCCATGGATCTTAGCCTTTTGATTAATTTCCTCTTGTTGGAAATTTACACTTTTTTCTTTTCTCCGAGGAAATATTCTTATGCATCATGGTCCCGCGAAGTTTTCTCGAATTTCTGGGATTATATCAAACTAACGGTTCCCATTGGACTTACAACAGTTTTAGAAGAATTTTCTTATGAAATCAATAGCATTATGGCAGGTTTCATGAGGCCAGATGCTATCCTAGCAGCTCATGTATCTTTAGCTAATTTAGGGGCTTTGTTCTATTGTTTGCCTGAAGGATTTGCTACAGGGATTAATACATATGTTGGCATAGCTTTAGGGGAGAAAAAAGAACATAAAGCCAAGAGGAATTCAATTATTGGTTTTGTTGGTGCAATGATGATTATGATAATATCATATTCGATTTTATGGGTGACGATCGATTCTTGGGTGTTGTTATTGATAGATCATGAGGAAGTAATTTTCTTGATTAAAAAAACATTCTTTTTATTCGCTTGTGTGGGATTCTTAGACACTATTCAACTTTCTTTTGGAGCTGTTGTGAAAGTATGTGGTAAAGGAAATTTGTCATTGATTTTGTATTTGATTTGCTTATATGTGTTAGCAAATCCATTAAGTTATATTTTAGGAATAACTTTGGATATGGGGTTGAATGGGATTTGGCTGGGGATCTTGATTGGTTTGGCTTTGTTGGCAGGTTTGTTCTTTATTGTTGTTTTGAAAATTAACTGGAAAAAAGAGACAGAAATGGCAGAATTCAATGAGGAAGTGCAGGAAATTATGGCAACTGTATAAATGTATAAGTTAATAAAAGTCATTAATTTAAATTTCGTTTCTTTTCAAAATTTCAAAAATAAATTAGGGATATTTAAAGAAAAACTTGGTCGTGAAGGTTATTTAATGAAACAGAAAGTTCTTTAATTTTGAAAAGAAAATACTCTCAATAAAATGAATTTCTTAATACAAAATTTAATCATAAATTTATAATTATTTTCCTTTAAATTTTCAATCCAAGATGAGAAACTTCTTCCTTTTAATTTCCCTTCTATTTTTTATCCAAGTCATTCATTCACAGGATTTCGACCCTTCTACTTGTGATTGGGAAAACAACTCAGATTATTGTTTTGCTCAAGCTCAGTTGGAATTCAATAATGAAAAAGCAGCATTGGATGCAGAAATCGCTGCCTTGCAACAACAAAACGATGATGTTACCACGCAGATCAATCAGGAAATGGATCAAGTGAATCAACAGGTGGCGGATTTGCAGGCTCAAATGACAACTTTTCAACAGGAAATGGATAATGCTTTCCAAAACATGATTCCAAGCGATTTGATGGATGAGCTCAATAACGATTTGGCAGATTTGAATGGCAACTAATCTTTTTAACATTTTTATTCTTTTAATTAATTAAAGGATTAAAATATAATGGGAAAAATAAAAAAAAAATTTCGAGCATTGAGAAGAAAAAGAGCATATTTTGTTATTTTTTTTTCTCATATTCAAAGAAGAGATATCGTAAACTAATATATTAGTTAGAACGTTTTTTTAAGATGAATCAAGATGTTTTTTCTATAAATTGCTTGATAACCGAATTCAAATAATCGATTTGCTTCAAATAATTGTTTTTTTCCATGATCCAGTTCGTCTCCTTCTTTTTATGCACATCGAACACGACTTTCACCTTGTCATAAATACTTTCCAATTCTGCCAGTTTTATTTCACAATCCTCACATTTCTCTTTCTCACATTTCACAAGTTTTTCACTATTGTTTTTAAACTTCTCGTTTAATAAATCATTGACTTTTACATTGGGGTTTGGGATATTTGCCTTAAGATAGCCTTGATAGTTGATTTCTTTAGTTTCTTCTTCTCTTTTTGTCTTCAATAAATTATATGCTTTATTATTTAAGGCCATTTCATTCAAATTGCTTTTAAAGCTTAGGGTATTTGAATTCTTGGTAGTTGCTGGTAAGGATTTGGCTAGTTCCCTTTTTTTAGGAGGAGTATCCCTGAGTTCTTTTTTGAGGTTTTCTCGAACGAAATGCTCTACGTTTTCTGAAGAGTCATTGTAATGTGGAGCCTTTTCTTGTTTAAAAAGCTTCTCGTTATAAGATTTCAACAAAGTAAAATCGAATAAATTTTGGCCATTGTTATTATTTTCGTTGGGATTCTCAAAGCCTTTGCTATTATTATTGTTATTATTCGTCGCATTAGCGCTTATTTGTGAATTATCTGAAATGTTGAGATTATTTTCGTTGCTTTTGGCTTTGTTTTGGTTTTGGTTTTGTTGAAACGAATGGGAGGCCGCATCTTTTGAGTTATAGCTTGATGTTTTGGCTAGGTTCAGCTTCTTATTGCTTTTTTCGAGATTTTCATGATACTTCTCCGCGACCTTCGCGCTGTTCTTATTACTATGTAAATGAGTTTGGTTCTGGTTCATAGAATTGCTATTATCCAATGGTTTCTTTTCCTTTTTTATCGAATTATAATTATTTTTATTAAAGTTCCCAAGTTTTTTGTCTGGGCTGGCTGCGCTTTCCAATTGTCCTGCGATTTTCTTAAAGGCCTTATTCGAAGCTAAAGTGGGTGGTTTATCATTAATGGCTGAGTTTGAATTATTATTAGAGTTGGTGCCAATAGTTTTTATGTTTTTATTGTTTTGGTTCAAAGAAAAATAATTCAGAGCCGATTTATGATTGGAAAGAATGTTATTATTTGAGGAATGTTGTTTCGAGTTGTCTCTGCTAGAATTTTTTTCATCGATTTCTTTGAAATTTTGCATTTTTATTTGATTCATTATGGATTGTTTCAGCTCATTATATTTATCTCCCTTTTCTCCAGGCTTGGGTTTGGTGTAAATATTGAGGTTTTCAAGGCTTTTGCGCATATTTCGTGAGTTATCGTTTGAGTTGTTATTAGCGTTTGAATTATCTTGAATCCCTTTGAAGTTTATCGCTTTCAAATCGATAGAAGAAGTCAATTGATTAGAAGCGTAAATGCTTTTAAAATCCTTCTCTATTTGATTTTCGACTGCAACAACCATGTTCTTATCATTTTTGGGTCTTTGGTCTTGAAGAATGTTAAGTTCATAAGGGGTTTTGCTATTGGTTTTGGAGGTTCGAGCTGATAAGATGCTGGAAGTGCTGTTTTGGAGGATTTTGGTGTATATGTGACGATTTTGTTCAGGGGAAGATTTACCTGGCTTTTCGGAGTTAAGTCTTAATAGACCGATTTGTTCATGCATTTAAAAAAAAGTCTCGGTTTAAAAATTGAGTCTTTGCAAAGAAATTTTGAAAATTTGTTATTTAAAAAAAAAAGAAGAAGTTAAAATTAATTTAATTCCAAAAAACTTCTTTTATTGAATTAAAAAACAACAAAATCCCAATTTATACTCCAATCCTCTCCATTTAATTGATGAACTATGGAACAAAAAAAGGTTAAAATTAATAAAATAATCTTTAATGATACCTTTGTTCTTGGTGGAGTATTGGGTCTCGCTTGTCCAAACACTGAGTTTGGTTTTTTTTCAGCAGGTTTCAAAATTTGAAACGAACACATCAAATTTTCGTCCACACTCATCATCGCGCCCGCATTATCGAACTCATTGCAATAATTTGGAGCAGAAAACAATGTAACTAATTGTCTTTTGGCGAAAAACTCATATCCATCCTCAACCACCTGATGAGCCCTGCAAATCAAATCCAATTCATGTTTTTTTAAGAAAACTGATATGATTTCTTGACCGAAAACATAAGATACCCCACGTTCATTTTCCCCCCATCCCTGTACTTCCGGGTCAGGATCTGACCATAATAAATCACATAATAAGCCATTGTCTGGAACATCAGTTGGTCTCATGATGGATTTTATTTGATCCAGGGAAGATAGCTCAGGAGATAAACCACCATGCATGCAAAGGATTTTATCATCAATTAAAGCTGCTACGGGTAGACAATTGAAACAATCCGTGAAGGTTTTCCATAACTTTATATTATAACGTTTTTTGCCTAGAAAACTGAATTAAACCGCGAACCGGGGATTTTTTTAAAATTTTACATTCGTCATAAAAGCCGTAAATTCGGTTGATCGAGGAACATTCATGGTTGCCTCGCAATAGGAAAAAGTTCTCTGGATATTTGATTTTATAAGCCAAAAGCAGGCAAATGCATTCGATGCTTTGAACCCCACGATCGACATAATCTCCCAAAAAGAGATAATTTGATTCGGGTGGAAAACCACCATATTCGAAAAGCCGTAACAAATCGTAATATTGTCCATGTATATCTCCTAATATTAGTTAAATTTTTTTTTCGGGACATGGTTTTTTTAATATACCACATATTTTTAAAGGAGCTTCCAATTCGATAAATATGGGTTGACTTATAAATATTTCCCTTGCCTTGATACAAAGACCTCTAACTTCTTGTTCTGTCAAATTTACTTGTTTTCCAGGCTTGGCCGTACGCACCTCAATAAGCTTCTCAATGATTCGATCAATATCAAGCTCGAAGACTTTGCTAACAGTTTGTGCCATTTTCAAATATCTTTATTATTTTTTATATTTTTGATTTTTTTTTTTCGAGGGCTTGGAAATAAAAAAAAAAGGAAGCAAAACTAAAGATTAGTTCTTTTAATTTCGGACAAATAATTTAAATAAAATATATATTATTATATCTCCGCAAGGATGAATCCCCAAAAATACGGAACAGAAGAAGAAACAACTGAAAATGAGTTTTCTGAAATCGATAAGTCAGGCAATGAAATAAAAAACCGAGTAATTTTCTAAATTTTCTAAAATTTTCATGTTTGTTTTTTTATAAAAAGGCTCCGAAAACAAATTCTTCTTTTAAAAAAGAAAAGGATTCCGACGATCAGAAAAAAAATCTGCGATTTCAGAAACCAGCGATGGTGAGGAACGTTCCAATCACAATTAAATATGAAAAGTAGCTAAAATTTAAATATTTTGAAAGACTTTGGGTTTATTAGCTTTTTCATTCGAACTGTTTGGACAATCGTGATGCTTGTGGTATTTCTAATGGTGATCGCAGCAGGACATATATATTGTGCTTTCTTGATTTTGACTGTGAATATAGGTAAAAATAGAAAAAATTGAGTATGAAATGAATATTTGTTTAGGGATTTTCCATGAAATTATCTCCTTGAAAAGGAACAAGGAAAAAGATAATCAAGTTCCTTTCTTTTATCTCATAAATTGGTAAATTTTCTTTATTTTAAGAAATTTTTTCACTAATTTCATAAGGTATTTCTTCTCAGTGGGTGTCTTTTTCTTCTATGGCAAATTGTTCACGAGTAAACTCACTAAATTCATTCTTGGGAATGAGATTGCATATGTAAAAAATGATTCATTTAAATTTTTTGAGAATGTTTTCTTTTGCAGTTTTTAATCACCTATCAAAATTTCATTGCATTTTTGCTATGGATCTTGGGATTCTTGTTATTTGTGCTCTCATTGAAAAAAGGATTTTATCGTTATCAGTTTAGACAATTCGGATGGAGTCATTTGGCAATTTTATTGGTTGTCGCTGCATGTTCCACCATTCTTATAAATGTTTATGAGGGAGTCATATGGTTCATCTTGCCATCTCTCTTGGTCATATCAAATGACACTTTTGCCTATATTTTCGGATTTTTCTTCGGAAAGACAAAATTGATTGAATTGTCTCCGAAAAAAACTTGGGAAGGGTTTATAGGTGGATTGTTGTCAACTTTGGTGATCTCCTTAATAGTAAAAATAGAGATATATAAATGCTATTTTTTTATATTTCAAATTTAGGCATCTCATTATTTGTCAAAATTCGAATATTTGATCTGCCCGAAAGAAGATCTCACAATCATGCCTTTTGAGTTCGCATCATGTCAAACTCCTCCAGTTTTCATTCAACAAGAATATTTCACACCAGAATTTATTGCAAATACCATAGGTTTTAAATATAATTTCACATAAAAAATTATCTGAAATTTAGGAATAAAATCAATTTATTTGTCAAGTTTTCAATTGCATGCTATGATTTTGAGTATGTTCGCTAGTTTGATTTCACCTTTCGGTGGTTTTTTCGCCTCTGGATTTAAAAGAGCTATCAAAATCAAGGTGCTAAAATTTGTTTTTCTCATATTTTTGGATTTAATTAATTTTTTAGGATTTCGCAGATATCATACCAGGTCATGGAGGCATAACTGATAGAATGGATTGTCAAATTTTAATGGTAAATCTTTTAATATATGTCGTTTGTATTATTATCTAATTTAAATAGGGAATGTTTTCATATTTGTATCTGCATAATGTCATTCTCAATACAATCACCACAACTTCATTGATCACCAACTATATTACCTCTTTATCCTCCCACGATCAAAAACGAATTTACGAAGAATTGCAAAATCTTTTGTGGAAGAAAGGGTTGCTGCCCAACCAAACACTTGTTAATTAAACCTACAGCAGAAAAAAACGAAAAAAATGAATTTTTTTTTTCAAATGATTATTTAATTGAGATTTTATAATATTTTGTTTTATATTTTATTTTTATCTTGAAAAATAAATGTCAGAGCCGAGAAACCAAAAAATTCTTCTGAATTTAATAAATTTTCTGAGCACAACGATCGGAAGAGACAAGGTATTTTTATTGCCGCTGATAATAACAACTTTTTAAATGATAGTCATGTAGATTCGTCCAATATTTCTCAAAAATGGTCAAGCCTTTCTTTAATTATTTATGGCGAAAATCCAACAAACAAATTTATTTAGAATTCGAAGCTAAATTCGATAATTTAGGAACTCAAATGGCTATGACTCGAAAAGTAAATTCTTTAGATCTAATATAAATTATCTTATAATCTTCAATCTCAAGGTTTTAAGATTCGGACGAATTATTGAAATCGTATATAATCTCCATAGACATGTTGATTCGCTCAAAAATAAAAAAGAATTTGATGAATATAGTCCTCAGAGGAATTCTTTATACATGATTAGTTACGCACTTTCAAATATTTCTTTGGCCTTATTTTTTTTCTTTGATCATTTCCTTTTTTTAGGAAAAGTAAAGTCATTAAATAAAATTTTTACACAAAAAAGTTTGGAAATATTTTAGATAGGAGTCATTAAATCGAGTGAATTTCTGCAAAAAACCGATTTTCTAAGCAATTTTTTCTGGCTTTGTGTATCCATTTTCACGATAATTTATAACAATATTGAAATTTATATCATCAACAAAAAAATCCAAGAAAAGGTATTATTAATTACTATTATTAATTATTTTTCACAAAACATTCAGTTTTATAACAATGAAAAACATCCTGAAGTGAAGCCTCTGAATACCAAAATTGAGAATTGCATAATCGACATCACAAAGAATCTGATTGACATTCCAGTTTATTAAAAATTTCATTTCTCATATCTTTTCATATTTAGATTGCAATTTCGTTCATCAAAGAAGGCTTTCTATCAACTTGGTTAGTGGGTCTCCTTGGTGCTTTCAGTTCTTATATTGGATGTCATCAAAATTGGAATAAAAATTGAAGTTTTATAATTTAGAAATCCTTTTATAAAATGTCCTTCAAAAACCAAATTTTTTTTTTCTATATATATATGAAAAAAATTTTTTTTTGCTCAAATTATCCTTTATAAAAAAGCCACAAACTGAAAAAAAAAATTATAAACAAAAAATTCATTCATTTTATTTTTCGCATTCTATATTTTTAAAAAAACTCGAAAATTAAAGCTACTCGAAATTTTTAAGCAAATTAACTCGAAATTTAAAAGGAAATTAACTCAAATTTTTAAAGCAAACTAAAAAGAAATTTTACAGCAAATTCATGAATTTTGACCCAATAGCTGCACAAGATAAGCTCAATAAAGAAAAAGAATCTGATATAACGAACCGTTCAACCACTTCCTTTCTCCCTGTTCCCAAAGACCGTTCCCAGTTGCTTTTCACCTTCTCAAAAAGCAACAATGAAATCGCGAATATGAGAAAAAGCAACCCCCGTCTCCTTGTCAAGCTTTAATTACAGCAAACAAACATTCAAGTTTAGTGCTCGATCACGATCGATTATCCCCAAATTACATCAAAGAATTGCAAGTTAATAAGTTAAAAGATGGCAAATTCCTGATATGTCGGAGCATCATTGAAGCCATTCGGACTGTAGAGACGAATTTATTGGTGGGGGATGAAATGGGGATGTGGAGGAAATATCTATCCTTCACCACAGCTTGGATGAGGAAGTGGAGAAACTTGTTCCAAAGGGATCGGTGTTGTTTATAAAGGTGCCATTTTAGATATTGATAAAATAAGTGGCAGAATTATAAGGGTTGATTCACCTTCTGATGTTTTAGTGGATGACTCTCGATAAGCTGGAAATTTTAAAAACCAGCTGGGAAAAACTGAAAACCAAAGGAAATGAGCTTTATTTGCAAAAAAAAATTGAGCTTTCATTGCGATATTATAAAATAGCATTGAACTTCAATGAAAATCCTATGCATTACCTTAATTGCTCGGCTGCTTTTTGGAAATAAAACGATTTTCTCAGGCTTTTGACTATGCGACCATAGCTTTATCCCAATTTCCAAAGATTCCCTGAAGGAAATTGAAAAGGCGAAATACCGTATTGCTTCTTCACTTTATGGAATGCGACAATGGGAATCGGCCAAAACAATGATTGAAGAAGTATTATTAACAGTGGGGACTATTCATGCAGCGGCAACAGACAGTTCCAAACGTTTCGCATTTGCAGGGACAGGGACTTTCACAGATGTATTGATGGAAAGAGAAAAAATAATCAAATAAAAAAAAAAAAAGAACTAAAAATGCCAAAACTGCTTAAATTTAATCATAAAATTTAAATTCAAACCTAAATTTTTCTAAATTTATAATATATTTTAAATATTCGAAAGAGCAGCCCAAAACAATCAATGAATGACAAATTATTAAGGAAATACTATTTTGACAGAAAAGTTGAAGAAATAGGGCAAACAATCTTGGCAAAAAAATCTAAAAAAGTAATCAGTGCAAATGATTCACGAAACATCTATGAAAGCTTTTGCAAAAGTTTTGATATTAAAAATCCTGTTCCCCAAAGCGAAATTTCGAAGGATAATTATATGAATAAATTACATTCCCATATCCAGGATGTTTTTGTTGAAGTTGAACCTTCACACAAAGACAAAGAAAAATTTTTAATAACATCTCAAAATAATTGGGATAATCTCCTTAAAATCATAAAATTTATCGCAGAACAAGGGCTTGTAACTTTGGAAAACATAAAATATGAGGCATATGAAAATCTTTTTGCAGAAGAAATAAAAGATCCATGGTTGGAACAGTTTTTTTACTCACAAATAACGGCAGAAAAAATCAAAGAAAAAAATCAATTGGGTTTATGCATTATGATTTCCTTATATCATAACTATTATGTTTCATATTCAAATTCAGAAGGCGAAATCATCGGGAATGTAGATACTGGGAAGAAAAGCAGCCTGAAATTATTGGCCAACTTGATAAATTGGAGAAAACTTTTGGATATTCTTCAAGATCAAGAAATGACTGAACACTCCAATATTTTATATGATATGCTTGTCGATTGTTTTTTATTTTTTTTAGAG
>Ga0302186_10003980_pt1 | contig 10523 bp, 7 predicted proteins | sample II_Bog_E1_2_FD_198782 | JGI IMG/M metagenome (GOLD analysis project Ga0302186, IMG submission 198782) | Peat permafrost microbial communities from Stordalen Mire near Abisko, Sweden - II_Bog_E1_1 | ecosystem: Environmental > Terrestrial > Soil > Wetlands > Peat | place: Sweden: Abisko, Stordalen...
AAAATCATGAAAAAAAATTAAAGATTTTTTTCTCACTTTCTTTATTTTCTAAAATTAATAGGCAACTATTTTTGAGGTGTCGTTATTAATAACGAAAGAAGAAAAAAAACTGTTTTTATTTTTGAACAAAATAACAAAAAAAACAATAGATTTTAAATAAAAGAAAACTTGGAATTTATTTTTTTGGTTTGAAATATTAAAGGGTTTTATATATGAAGAAAAAAAATTGTTGTCAAAACATAAAATTTCTCCAGGAAGCCCTCTCATTAGGAAATAAAATTTATTAAAAAACAGAAACCTCCAAAAAAATTCACATTTAAACTAATATTCTTTGAATATTTTATTTTTTAAAACTTCAATCAAATCAACTCCCTCCAGCATTATTCCCATTCCCGCCTTCTTTTTTCTTAATGATTCTATTGGTAATCGACCCCTTGATCTGTTTTTTCAACATGATTTTTCCCCTCAAATCATTCAAACTGCCTTTTTCAAAATTCTTATTCCTTTCCAAATCTTCCCCCTCTTCCTTTTTCATCACTACCCTACTATTCATCATTTCTCGATTGCCTCTTTCGTTTTTTCTCGAAATCACCACTTTTCTTTCTTTTGAATTCGAAGCGGCTACTTTTTCCACTTTTTCATTTTTCTCATGTGCGAAATCTGATAAATCCATACTTTCTTCCATAAAAGAAGCCTTCTCCTCAATAAACGATGCTCTTTTTAAAGGAGACAGAGGTGTCTCAAAGGATTCTTTGACCAGAGTTTTCTCAGGTGACCTTTCAACTGACCTTTTATCTTTGGTTTTTTCAATGGATTTCGATTTAACTCTGGTTTTCTCTTTAGATTTGTTCTTATGTTCTCTTTTTTCATTTGATTTGTTATGATCTTTTCCTCTTTCTCTCGATTTTTCTTTAGACTTTTCTCTGGATTTCTCCTTTTTGACTCTTTTTTCTCGGGATTTCTCTCGTCTTTCTCTGGATTTCTCGCGTCTTTCTCTGGATTTCTCTCTTCTTCTCTTGTCTCTAGATCTTGATTTAGCACGGGATCGGGATCTATGTCTTGATTTTTCCTTGTTTCTTGAATCTCTGTGATTTTTCCTTGTTTTGATATCACTTTTGTCGTGATTACGAGCTTCTTTGCCTTTTTCTTTAGTTTTCTCTAGGCTTTTCTCATGAGCTTTCGATGGAGTTCTTGGCTTAGGACTTTTCTTCTTATCTTGGCTCTTTTCTCTGGTTTTTTCAGGAGAGATTTCCCGGCTTTTCTCAGGACTTTTGTTCTGGCTTTTCTCAAGACTTTTCTCCAGGCTTTTTTCTCGACTTTGCTCTAGACTTTTCTCACTTTCTAGGTTTTTTTCAAGCTCCATGCTTTTTTCTCGACTTTTCTCTCTGTTTTTGGTTTCTTGAGGCTTCCTTCGAGGTTTTTCCTGGCTTTTTTCTTCTTCTCGATCGCTTTTAGCATCATTTTTCTCATTTTCCTCTCGCCTTTCCTCTCTTTTTTCTTCTTTTCGGCCTTTGCTTTTCCTTCTTTTTTCATGTCTCTTTCTATTGTTTTTGTCATCTTTTCTCCTATTTTTAGTTTCTTTTTTCCGAGATCTTGACCTATCGCTATCCTCACTATCTCTATTCCTTTTATCCTTATTCTTCCCTTCCTTTTCTCCAGTCCCTACCCCCCCTGTTCCATTCATTCCATAAGGAAACATTTCTTGTCCCATAGAAAAAATCCCCAAATGATTCAATAAAGAAGGCTTGTTCATAGGTGCCCCGCCAAAGGATGAGGGGCCTCCCCAATCACCAAACATTGGAGGGAACCCTCCGAACTCTCCAGGCATCATATAGGGCATCATTGGAGGTGGCATCATAAATGGACCTGGCATCATACGATGACGTGGAAGCATATGAGGTGGATGCAATTCAGGACTTGGGGGTGTATGTTGAGACGCCAGTTGAGGAGGTAATGGCAGATTCACAGAGGAGTCTGGATTTTCCAGATCCTGGGTAAATGGCTTGTCTAATATCTTAATAAGCTTTAGAGCTGTATCTTTATCTACTTCCTAAAGAAAAACCTTTTTAGAGAGAAATGGAGCTATTTTTTTTACTTGGCATTCTTTGCAATAATGAACAGGTGATTGGTTGTTGAACAAATTACGGAGATCCTTGGTCAATTCGAATGGAATGATATTGTTCGCCTGCTTTTCCACTCTGATGACGCAATGAGTCAAGGGCGAGCATTCTGCATTCAATGCTTCCAGCAAATTATCAGGTAAATACTCCAAATTTTCAGGCTCCGAGATCATTCGAGAGTAACCTATAAGGGATTCTTTTAGATAAGTCGCGTAAAAATAGCTCTGATATACCTAAGAATTGCTTGGATTCGGTGTTACTGAAGATCAAATAGACATTTTCCGCGTTCTGTGGAGCAGTTAAAGTATGAAAAAATTTGAGAAAGCCGACAAAATAATATATTATTAATAATATTATAAAACAGCACAATGACAATTAAATACAACAAGAAAACTATACAACAAAAAATATTTCGAAAGGGGGGAAGAAACTTCCAACCTAGAAAGTTGCTTCCCCGAAAAAATTGAAAAAAAACTCTTAAATATCCTTTTTTTTCCCTTGAAAGAAAAACAGTCCAACTCGAACAGTTATACTTATATACACGACCACGGGAATAATAATCTATACAGTTAGTAATTTTTACTTGATATGCGTCATGCAGCCTCTTCTTATAAGCCACCAAAATCACACAATAATTCGTCTCCATGCATACTTCCAAGAGTCCGCGGCTCAGTTTCTTCAAAATAAAATACCGGTTCGGGAACACTTGCCTCATAATAGCTGAAGTTGATGCCTCAGTGTTCCCCGTGTTCCCCTTTCCGCCCAATAAAAATTCAGGGACAACCATTTCTTCCTTATGTTCCCCCTCGTTTTTCTCGATTCTGGCCTCTTCAAAGCCTCGGTTTTCCATATCTTGAGAACTTTGATGATACATTGAGTTGATTTCGGGCTGGATGGGCTGGGGTAGCAGTTTAGGCTTGAGATTGATTGAGATTTTGGAAGGCTTTTTTGTCGAAGGGACCTTCTCGATTTGGGGTGGGGGCTGATGGTTTTTGTTATCTGGGAGGAGCGGTTGTTCGATGGTGATTTTTGTGTTGTCCAGGTTTTCTTCGAGGTCAAAAGACACATCATCCATGAAGTTGGCCTCGGAATGTGAATCGAAACTTTTGAAGGAGTGTTGGCTCATTTTATTGGATTGGTTTAGAAGATATTAAAATGGGTTTATAAAGTGGGGGGAAAATTTAATTTCTTTAATTCTCGAAAAATTATAAAAATGTTCTCGATGGGCATGCATGGGGGTGGCAAACCTTTCAGCAAGTTTTCAAATAATTCAGAGAAAAAAAACGATTACTGCCAACATTTCGTCAATGAAGGCGATAGACCCCAAAATTTCATCAGAGACATTAGACCGGAACAAAGATTCGCAGGCACACCCCTTTTATGAATTTTAAATTATATATTATTTAGAATACCCCCGACTTGATGAATTAATCAAGATCAAAGACCAAATAATAAAGAAACGACAGACTCCCCCGCAATATATCAAGGCGGATCTGAAAACTTTTGATCTGACAACTTTGGGTAAATATGATGTGATTTTGATGGACCCACCATGGGAAGAATATAGTCGTCGTTCTCATGGTTATTCGCTTGAAAGCTCGGAGAAGATGAACCCTTGGACATTTCAAGAGATAGCTTCTATAAATATTGAGGCCCTCGCAGATATCCCTTCCTTCTTGTTTCTATGGGTAGGAGAATCTGAAAATCTAGAGATGGGAAGGGAATTATTCAGATTATGGGGATATAAACGTTGTGAGGATATCGTCTGGGTGAAGACTAATAAGGTGCAGAAATATAAATCATTGGACACTTCGAAAAATAGCGTTTTACAAAGAGTTAAGGAGCATTGTTTGGTGGGGGTGAAGGGTGATGTGAGAAGAGCTTCGGATTCCCATTTCATCAATGCAAATATTGACACTGATGTGATTGTAGAGGAGGAACCCCCTTTGGGTTCTTTAAAGAAGCCTGATGAGATATACAGCATTGTCGAAAGGTTTTGTTTGGGAAGGAAGAGAATAGAATTGTTTGCTGAGATCTCTAGTATAAGAGAAGGGTGGCTTTGCGTGGGGAATGACCTGCCTGATACCAATTTTAATATAGGGGAATATAATGGGTGGTTTGAAGGGGATATGAGTTATCCCATTGTGCAGGATTATAAAGGAGGGAGGTATTTGGGGACAACGTTGGAGATTGAGAATCTGAGACCCAAAAGCCCTAACAGAGCAAATGCCAATGTCAGCAATATGACCGGAGGATCATTTGAAGGGGAAGGGGGAAGAAGTGCTAGTGGGATTGGTAAACAGTATAGTAATAGTGTTATGATGTCCGCACCAGATGAATTTCCAGAGACTGATATGAGAGAATAAAGCTTAAATATAAATTAGAGAAGAATTTAATTAATTTGGAAACTATTTTTTTTTTCAACATAAGAGTGATAAATAATTAAAAATAAAGATTTTAACTTTTTTGTTTCAATTCGTAATTATAAAAAGAAAAATTTTAAAATATTCGCGAATAAAAAAATTGTAAAAATTTTTAAAAGTTATAAAAATTTTTAATCCCATTTCCGGAATACTACCCAAAATATGAATTCGTCTAATTTTTAATTTAAATTAAATAATTAAAAAATGTCCCTTCCCAAAATTACAGCAACTCAACTCTTCATCGATGGTAAATTTGTCGATTCCGTCAGTGGCAAGAAATTAGACACTTTTAACCCAGCAACCTGTGAGAAAATAGCATCGGTTTCCGAGGCCCAGCCAGAAGACATCGATCTTGCTGTGAAAGCTGCCCGTAAAGCATTCGATTCTGGTCCATGGCGTTGTTTTTCTGGATCTCAACGCGCCAAGCTTCTCCTAAAACTTTGTGACATCATTCAGAAAAACGCACCAGAGCTCGCTCAATTAGAGTCTCTCGACAATGGGATGCCTCTGTCATTTTCTACGATGTGCTCCTACGGAAGTGCAGACATTTTTCGTTATTATTCCGGGTTCGCTGATAAGATCCATGGCCAACAAATTCCCATAGAAGGTCCCTATCTTTGTTATACACGTCATGAGGCAGTTGGGGTGGTGGCTGCTATTATCCCTTGGAATGCCCCATTGATGATGTTGGCTATGAAGGTGGCACCAGCACTAGCTATGGGTTGTACAGTGGTACTCAAGCCAGCTGAATTGACCCCTTTGACGGCATTGAAATTTGGTGATTTCATGAATGAAGCTGGGTTCCCACCAGGAGTGTTGAATATAGTGCCAGGGTTCGGAGCTACGGCTGGAAAGCATCTAGTGCAACATCCTTTGGTCGATAAGGTGGCCTTCACAGGTTCGACAACAGTGGGATTTGATATTATGCGGAATTCTCATGTGTCAAATTTGAAGAGGATTACTTTGGAATTGGGTGGCAAGTCACCTAATATCATCCTTGATGATGCAGATTTGGATTTGGCAATAGCACAGTCACAATTGGCTGTATTTTTTAATCAAGGTCAATGTTGCGTTGCCGGAAGTAGGACCTTTGTTCAGGAGGGAATTTATGATGAGTTCGTGAAGAGATCTGCTGAGGCTGCTAAAAAGAGAAAGCTAGGGTGTCCTCTTGCCGCTGATACTGAACAAGGACCCCAAATCAATGAGATCCAATTTAAGAAGATCTTAGGGTACATTGAAAAGGGGCAAAAGGAAGGTGCCCGATTAGTTTGTGGAGGCAAAAGATCTGGAGATAAAGGGTATTTCATTGAGCCAACAGTTTTTGCAGATGTTACAGATGATATGACCATTGCAAAGGAAGAAATCTTTGGACCTGTGATGTCGATTATGAAGTTTAAGACAGTTGATGAAGTGATTGAAAGGGGCAACAGATCAGATTATGGCTTAGGAGCTGGGATTGTGACAAAAGATATTGGAAAAGCTATCAAGATAGCTAATGCCTTGAAGGCTGGGTTTGTGTATGTGAATTGTTATCTTGTTAGTGGGTTTGGAACACCTTTCGGAGGATATAAGAACTCAGGGGTCGGGAGGGAGATGGGTGAATATGGCTTGAGAAGTTTCACTGAGGTGAAAACAGTGATAGTTAAAGTTGCGGATGATGCTCTGCCATAATAAAATGAATAAAAGCTAAAAACTTGGAAAACAGAAATTAAAAAAACTATAATTGAAAAAAAAAATTAATAGATAAAAAATCGTCAAAAATTATGAAAATATGTTAAAAAAAATATTTTTTATCTTAATAAGTCATTGGAACTTTTAAATAATTTCTCATTAAAACGCACATCTTTAAAAATCCAAATAAAAAAACAAAAAAATTCAAAAATTACATTCTTCTCGAAAAAATCTTGACCATCCACAATGGACGTCTTTTCCAACCCTCTGTTCTCGGAAAATTCCACTGAGGATTCCTCTTTCCATAATCAACAACGTCCACCTTCCCCCCGTACCTCTGCCAATTCCCAACTTATCAAGACTCGTGACTCAGTCGCCACACTCTTAGATAGAATGGGAGGCACCAAGAAAAAGAACAAAGAAGCCAATCAAGTGAAACCATTGGAAACTCTTTTAGAGGAAAACTCACATCTAAATGATGATATGGCTGGAAATATCAATACAAGTCAAATAGAAAGTGAATCGGAAGTAGCCAAATTGAAGTACGAGAATTCTTTATTGAGTTTCAGCAATAAGGAGCTCCAACAGAAAGTGGAGGACACCGAAAAAGAAGTCTTTACGCTCCGCGAGTTCATCAAAGATCATGAGAAGAAGTTTGAGGAAATCAACAATAAGGTTTCTGAGCAGGACCAACGTAATCAAGAGATCAACGAGGACCTTCAAAGATTAGGCGAAGATAACCGTCGGCTTCTGGAGTTAGAAAACACATTGAAAGCTGAGATTCATGAGAAAGAAGGCCAAATAGAGGATTTCTTACGAAATCTCAAGGAAAAAGACACATTAATAAAGGATTACGAGGCGGCGCTCCAGGAAGGAAATAGGAAATTTGAAGACGAGAGGAGGAAATATCAAGAACTCCAAGAGGAACAGCTCCTCACCTTTAGAGAGAAGATCAAAAGCATGGAATCATCAATAGAAGGGTTCACCAGGAAGGAGGGTCTGATAAACGATATGCAGAAGGTTCTTGAGCAGGAAAAGGCCAATTTCGAGTCTAATTTGCGGAATTTCGAAGAAAATCTCTCCTTAAGAGATAGCAAGATCCAGGAGCTCCAATCTACTCTTGCTCAAAAAGAGGACATCCTATTTAAACTTGAGGGGAATAAAGCCGTGATTTCTAGTGAGAAGGAAGGGATTAGTCAGGAGATCATTTCTTTGACTGAGAAATTAGAGAATGAACGGGCAGAATTCCAAAGAAAAGAAGAGGCTGTCATGCAGGAAAATAGGGAGTTATTAGATATGTTAGATGAGAAAAAGATGGAGCTCTCTAATAAAGAAGAAGCCTTCCAATTGGAACGGAAGACCTTTGAAGAGAGTATCAGATTGAAGGATCAGGAGCTTTATTCAGAAAAGGAGGGAGTTTATGAGGAGAAATTGAAGCTTTCGAATGAACGGTTGGAATTGGAACAGAAGCTCAGGAAAGTCCAAGGAGATCTTGAGGAAAACCTGCAGAAAGTCACTCGTTTGACTGAAGAAACACAAAGATTATCAGATACAGTTACTGAATATGAGAATGAGAAGACCAAATGGCTAGAGGAGAAAGCAGATCTAGAAACCAAGCTCCTAGAGGAAAAAGCCAAGGATTTAACCATGTTTTCTACAGATTTAGAAGCCAAATCACAACATTTCAATGTGAAAATAGAGGAAATGGATATAGAGAATCTCGTGCTCAAAGAGAAAATCCAACATTTCGAAAATCAGATCAGTAATCTGAAAAACGCCTTGGAATCGGCTAACAAAGATAAAGAAGCAGTTGTGAGGCAATTAATCGAGGAAAAACAACAAAATAATAGGGAAAAAGAATATCTTTCAGAGCAAAAGAAGCTCGTGGAATCATCTTTGAAGAAATTCGAGGGATCGATTCATGAAAAAGAAACGATGATCCAGGAATTGATGGGTAATTTGATAGAGAAAGAAAGTTACATAAGGAATTCTACCATCGAAAAAGACTCTGAACTTTCGAAAATCAAGGAAAATTATGAACAAGAGATCGGCTTTTATAAGAAAAATGAACAGGAGAAGAACCAAATCTATGAGAATCTAATGAATAAATTGGTCCAAGGCGAAAAGTTACTCCAAACTAAACAAAACACCTTACAATATTTCCAAGAAAATTATCAGAAAATCCTTAAGGATAAAGAGAACATCGAAGGTCAATTGAAGCAGAAATCAGAACAATTGTTTCAAAGTAACCAGAAATGCGAAAGTTTCCAGGAAACCTTGGGTTCTTTGGAGAAGAGGCTTAAAGAGTATAGTAAGAATGTGGAATCTTTGCAGAAAGAACTTGATACGAAATTAGCAGAAAAGGATACACAGGTGAAAAAAACCGAAGAAACCTGGGATTTAAGACTTCGGACTGAGAAAAGTCAATTGGAAGCCAAATTAAGAGAGAAAGAGATGGATATTCTTCATAGTAGACAGGAAATGAACAAGCAGAAGTTGAGTCTTGAGGAGAAATTGGCTGAAAGTTCAAGTAAAATCCTCAGACTAGAACAAGATTATCAACATAAATTGATGGATATATCAAAAGGATCAGAATCAGCTCAAAAGGATTCGATGAAGAAATTGGAGGATTTACTAGAGAAGAAAACCAAGGATCTTGCAATGAAAGAAAGGCGAATCTCGGAATTAGAGGATTATATGAAATCCAGAGATAAGGAGGTGAAGGAGCTTGGGGCATCGAACCGAGAGTTACAAGAGAAGGTTTCTGTGTTTCTAAGGGAAAAGGAAGCTTTTTTAAAGGAGAATGCGAGTTTTAGAGAAAGCAAATTGAAGGTTTTTGAGGCGAGGATGCAAGAAATGCAGGTGAGGTTCAATAATGAGATTGAGACTTTGAATCTCAGTAAATTGAGGATAAGAGATGAGTATGAGACTAAATTGGATGTCAAACAAAAGGAACTCAATGAAATCAAAAGTATTAAGAAAGCATTAGATGAGAAGGTCATGATCCTAAGTAAAGATAAGGAATTAGCCTACAGAGAAAGCACCTTATTAAAGGAAAGATTAGGGAAATCCGGAGGTTTGAATAATGAAGAAACTGGGAATTGGATCACTAATATCACTAAGGAGTTGAAGATAGAAAATAGACTGCTTCAGGATGAGAAGAAGAGGCTTGTGGAGGAATATGAAGCAAGATTAAGAAACAAAGAAGATGAAATCAATAGTTTAAAGGAACAGGCCACTGAACTGATGGAAATCCATCGAGAAAAACCCAAAATGCATGGAAATAGCCCTGTGGTGGTTCAGAAAGTAGCCCAATTTCATAAGAAACCACTATTTAAAGAGAATGAGATCTTTAATGATGTGAATAGATTAAAGGATAAAGTGAAAAATGTGCTCATTAGATATCAAAGATTGTTGGAAGCTTTGAAAGATAAACAGAATGTTGAGATAAACCTCAGGAAATATCTCACTGGACCAGTAAATGAGATCTTGAAGCTTTATATGAAGATTCTCATGATGTATTATGAGACTAATCCTAGTGATTATTTCGCTCATGAGGGTCTTTTAAAGAAAAAAGCAGGCTTATTCTCTTTGGAACAATGCCAGATCTTGCAAGAAGCTTATTTGGAAAGCGGAGGTAATCTAGAGAAAGATGTCAATGAAAATATGAGGAATTGTCTTGATTTCATCATTGAATTCCATGGTTTTTCTGATTGCGAAGTTTTGAAGAATCGGATGAGAAAGAATAGAGGTGGTTTTGTTGAACAAAAGCCTAGAAATAACCAAATAGAAGCTATGCAGGAGGGATATATCACTTTTGATTATAATGTGGAAAAAAATGAAGAGAAATCAGGAAAAAATGATAGGGAAATAGCTATTAGGGTGTTCAAAGTATTGGAGAAAGTGAATGGGAATTTACAAAGCCTGAAGAATGCGAAGGTGAAGGAAAAAGTGTTAATTTTCTGCATTATTGTGAAAAGCTTCCTGAACAATGAAGCGGGTCAAATCGCAGGCAATAAAGCCACTGTGTTGAAGGAATTGGAGGATCTGAGAAAAGAAACTGAAAGTAATCGATATTTCACCGTTTTATTTTATAGAATCGAACGATTGATCGGAATGTTTACAGACGATGAGGAAAGAAACGAGGGCGAAATCGTGGAAATTGAGAGTCCGGACTCTGATTTGGAAAGTTAACTTAAGTTATTATTGAAAAAATTGTTTTTTTTAAAATGGATTCATTATGTTTTTTAAGAAAAAGCAAACTAAAAGATTCGGAAAAATAAAGGATTTTATTGTGGGGGGAGGGGGT
>Ga0302186_10003981_pt1 | contig 10523 bp, 6 predicted proteins | sample II_Bog_E1_2_FD_198782 | JGI IMG/M metagenome (GOLD analysis project Ga0302186, IMG submission 198782) | Peat permafrost microbial communities from Stordalen Mire near Abisko, Sweden - II_Bog_E1_1 | ecosystem: Environmental > Terrestrial > Soil > Wetlands > Peat | place: Sweden: Abisko, Stordalen...
ACTCCTTGTCGCTGCATGCAAAACATGCAATCGCGGTAATAGGTTTTAAAACTGAAAATGGGGAGGTAGTTCATTTAAGGGTATCATCGTCATTTATCAGTATCGAACAGGCCGAACTGAACTTAAAAAGAGAACAGGGAAATGATAGTTTTAACACGACGGAACAAAAAGCCAAAGATGTATGGAACAAAACCTTAAACCATGTGGTTGTTGAAGGCGGCACAACAGATCAGTTACGGACATTTTATTCCTGTCTTTACAGGATGCTTTTCTTTCCTAATAAATTATATGAAATAGATCCCAGCAATAAGCTCGTACACTATAGCCCTTATACCGGAAAAACCGAACCCGGTTACATGTTTGCAGGAACAGGTTTTTGGGATACCTTCAGGGCGCTCTATCCCTTTTTAAACCTGATTTATCCCGGAATAGACAAGGAAATGCAGGAGGGCTTAATAAATGATTACAAAGAAGGCGGCTGGCTGCCCGAATGGTCAAGTCCCGGTTATGCTAATGTAATGATCGGGAATAATTCTGCCTCGGTTGTGTCCGAAGCATATGTAAAGGGCGAACGCGGTTACGATGCCAATAAATTATTTGAGGCTTTGGTACATGGTGCAAATAACGAAGGTCCCGAGGGAACAGGCCGCACCGGTGTTGAATATTATAATAAATTAGGATATGTTCCGTATGATGTAAAGATTAACGAAAATGCCGCGCGTACACTTGAATATGCTTATGATGATTTTGCTATTTACCAGTTGGGCAGGGCACTTCACAAACCGGCTTCTGAAATTGATGTTTTTAAAAAGCGCAGTATGAATTATCGCAACCTGTTCGATCCTTCAACTGGTTTAATGCGGGGAAAAAACAAGGACGGTTCATTTCAAAGCCCTTTTAATCCTTTTAAATGGGGCGGTGCTTTTACAGAGGGTAACAGCTGGCACTACACCTGGGGGGTATTCCATGATATACAAGGACTTATGAACCTGATGGGCGGTAAAAAACAATTTATTGCCAAACTTGATACGATCTTCCAGCTCCCTCCTATTTTTGACGATAGTTATTATGGCGGGGTTATCCATGAAATGCGGGAAATGCAGATTGTAAACATGGGCCAGTATGCTCACGGCAATGAACCTATTCAGCATATGCTTTATTTATACGCTTATGCGGGCGAGCCCTGGAAAACACAGTCCCATGTTCGCGATATAATGAATAAGCTTTATATGGCTACGCCCGATGGTTATTGCGGCGATGAAGATAACGGGCAAACCTCGGCATGGTACGTATTTTCGGCGCTTGGGTTTTACCCGGTTTGCCCGGCAAGCGATCAATATGTATTGGGGGCGCCGCTGTTTAAAAAGATAACTTTAAACCTTGAAAATGGTAAAAAAGTTGTGATCAGTGCGCCAAATAACAGCAATAGTAATATGTTTATCAAAAATATGACTATCAATGGCAAACCTTACGATTTTAACTGGTTAAGCCATAAAGCAATGATGCAGGGCGTAATAATAAACTTTGATATGTCGCCGCAACCAAATAAATTACGTGGAATAAAACCGATAGATTTCCCTTATTCTTTATCAAATGAAAAATAACCAATTTAAACCAGGTAACAGCAAATTCGGCAAAATGTCAGTTTGTTTGATAGCATTAGTCTTTGGCGTTTTTTTATCCGCTAATGCGCAGGGCCCCAGGGTTGGTATAGCCGGCTTAAATCACGATCATATTTATGGTATTTTAAATGATTACAGCAAAGGCAGGGTAAACCTGGTTGGAATAGCCGAACCAAATAAACATTTATGGGAAAAGTATGGTAAACAGTTCCATGTACCGGATTCTTTGTTTTTTGAGGACCTGAAAACGATGGTAACCAAATGTAAGCCAGCCATTGTATTGGGGTATAATGCGGTAGGTAATCATGTAGATATTGTTGAGGTTTGCGCCCCTTTGGGTATCCCGGTAATGGTTGAAAAACCTTTGGCCGCCACCTTAGAGCAGGCTAAACGAATGGAGGCCCTTGCTAATAAATATCATACTACGGTTTTAACCAATTATGAAACAACCTGGCACCCCTCTGTGCAGGCGGCTTACGATATAATAAATAAAGATAGCATTGGCCCGATCCATAAAATGGTGGTACACGATGGGCACCAGGGTCCTAAAGAAATAGGCTGCAGTGCTGAATTTTTAGCGTGGCTTACCGACCCTGTTTTAAACGGCGCCGGTCCGTTGAATGATTTTGGGTGTTACGGCGCTGATTTAATGACCTGGCTGATGCATGGTGAAAAACCCATTGCAGTAACCGCCATTGCCAGGCACTATAAGCCAAACATTTACCCAAAAGTTGAAGACGATGCCACCATATTGGTTGAGTACCCAACGGCTACCGGGCAGATAGAAGCATCATGGAATTGGCCATTTGGTATTAAGGATTTGGAAGTTTTTGGAGATACAGGTTATTTGCATGCCACCGACAAAGACAATTTGGTTATGAGGATGCGCGAAAACATAAGAAGCGTAAAAGCCGTACCAAAACTTTCAGCGCCAAATGATGACAATATCGACTACTTTAACGCTTTTTTAAATAAAACAATTACTGCCGATGATGATCGCTCGTCCTTAAAATACAACATGATAGTAATGGAAATATTAGACGCGGCAAAACGCTCAATTAAAGAAGGGAAGAGGATTGTTTTGTAGTTGCCCGAATAGCTGATTTTTTGGTTCAATGACGGTTGGTGTGGGTATTTAAAGTTTATCTCATCGACATGAAATGAATTATTTGTAGTGAAAAAATTGATTGCATTACTGTTGATCCCGATAGCTATCGGGGGACTAAACTGCTTACGGAATTTTGGCTGAAGCCTTTTTATTAGTTGCTGATTACCCGTCCCGTAAACGGGACGGCAATGAAATACAACAAGCTGTTTTTCAGTTCATTGCCGTCTGCTTTAGCTGACGGAACATATGTAAAACAAGTAAGGGCTTTAGCCAAAAATATCGGACAGCGCCCTATGTTCAAATTTAAAAAAATGGTTACTAACACTCTTTAAAAACACCATTAGCGGCACTAAACGCCATAGAACCATTTTTTTTGATTACCGGATTTCGCTGATTTCAATTTAATTCAAACTTTTTTGGCTGGTTCAATCTTAATAGTTTGAAAGCAAAATTATGTTACTTTTGCCGGCCTATAATTTTCATCTGCCGTTATGCTAAAACATCTTCTTTCCTTCTCAATTCTATGTTTGTTGGGTACAACTTCTTTTGCCCAGCCTGTAAGTAATGCCGCAATCATGGCGCGTAAACAGGTACCTGTTTTGTGTTACCACCAGATACGCGACTGGAAGCCTACTGATTCGAAAGTCTCTAAAGATTATATCATCCCGATAGCGGCTTTTAAAGCCCACATTAAAATGCTTGCGGATAGTGGTTATCATACTATTTTGCCTGATCAACTGTATAGTTATCTTACAAAAGGGACTGCGCTGCCCGGTAAACCGATTATGTTAACTTTTGACGACACCGACCTTGATCAATGGGAAATAGCCCGGCCGGAAATGAAAAAGTATGGTTTTAAAGGGGTATTCTTTATCATGACGGTTTCATTAGGGAGGCCGCACTACATGAGCAAAGCTCAGGTGAAACAACTATCGGACGAAGGCAATGTTATTGAAAGCCATACCTGGGACCACCACCGCGTAGACAGATATAAGCATAACCCTAATCCTAAAAAAGACGACTGGGTAATACAAATTGATAAGCCAACCAAAACACTGGAAGAAATTACCGGCAAAAAAATGGATTACTTTGCATATCCTTTCGGCGTTTGGAAACGGCCGGTTTTATCCGAATTAAGAAAACATGGGTTTAAAATGGCCTTCCAGTTAGCCGAAAAACGCGATGAAACCGATCCATTGATGACTGTCCGCCGCATTTTGGATAGCGGCTATTGGACTGTAAAAACTTTGAGCAATAGTATAAAGCATAGTTTTTAACTCGCTAAGGGGCTGTATCAAAAGTATTTTATTTGCCATGTCAACAAAATAATATTTGGCCTTTGTGTTCTCTGTGCCTCCTTTGTGGTCTTTGCGGTTAATTTTTACCGCAAAGTTCAAGGAGAAATGCGCAAAGTAACACAGAGACTTAAATACACGAAATATAATTTTACGCTATTTTTTAAAATATCAATTTGATACAGCCTCAATTTTTGAAGTTCCTCTTTTTGATTTTTTACTTATATTTAAATATGTTTTTAAAAATCAAATCATTTTTTAAATTCCTTTTTTCAATCCTTGTATTTTCAGCGGCTACAAGTGTTTACGCGCAGCAGAGCAGGCTAATTGACGATCATTTTAAAGCATTAAGCCAGCACGATGTAAAGGCCATTGCATCCGGTTACGCAGATAGCGCAAAGGTTTATTCGCCAAACTGGGAAGGGCTAAAAACCGGGAAGGCGGGTGTTACTGAAGTGTACACAAGATATTTTTCTTCAACGCCGGACCTTTTTTACCAGGTTGATAATATTATTTATGCCGGTGATTATGTAGTTGCTGAATACACTTCAGGCGGTACGCTGTCTAATCCGGAAGGCAATACGCCGGATTATATGAAAGGGAAAAAGTATACGCTTAACTATTGCGCAATTTTCCTAATTAAAGACGGTAAAATATTAAAAGAAACAGATTATTTCGACCAGGTGGCTTTTTTAAGGCAGGTGGGGTTTTTTGATCAGAAATAATACGCTGCGATGCTGCAATATAGGTCGGAATATAGTTCATTAATTAAACAGGAAGCCAAAAAACTTGGATTCCTATTTTGCGGTATCTCGAAAGCCCAATTTTTAGAAGAAGAGGCCCCAAGGCTGGAAGCATGGCTAAAGAAGGGAATGCATGGCGAAATGCACTACATGGAAAACCATTTTGACAAACGCCTTGATCCCCGCTTGCTTGTAGATGGCGCCAAATCTGTTATCTCCTTAGGTTTAAACTATTTTACGGACAAAGAACAAACTGATCCCCAAAGCCCCAAAATATCAAAATACGCTTATGGCGAGGACTATCATTTTGTTATCAAAGAAAAGCTAAAAGCACTTCTTGACCTGATAAGGGAAAAAATTGGCGAAGTTAACGGCCGGGCATTTGTAGACTCCTCCCCTGTAATGGACAAGGCTTGGGCAAAAAAATCAGGGTTGGGATGGATAGGAAAAAACACCAACCTGATTAATAAAAAAGCGGGTTCCTTCTTTTTTTTAGCGGAATTGATTGTGGATATCGAACTGGAATATGATATAGAACCAACCGAAGATCATTGCGGTACCTGTACCCGGTGCATAGATGCCTGCCCTACCGAAGCTATTGTAGGCCCTTATATAGTTGACGGCAGTCGTTGTATTTCTTATCTCACGATCGAACTCAAAAATGAAATCCCCGTAGAATTTAAAGGAAAAATGGATAATTGGGCATTCGGCTGCGATATATGCCAGGATGTATGCCCCTGGAATAAATTTTCGGTGTTACATAACGAGCCATCATTCAAACCTCATCCTGACTTGCTTAATTTAAACCACAAAGACTGGAAAGAAATCACCGAGGAGGTCTTTCAAAAAGTATTTAAAAATTCAGCGGTAAAAAGAACAAAGTTTAGCGGGTTGAAAAGGAATATCAACTTCCTTAAAAAAACCTGAATTTCGGATTTCGGAATTTCAATTTCGGATTTATTTTAAATATAGAATTTGTAATCTCCATTTCAGGATAATATCAACCGGGACATTTCTAATTTTTTTCCAAATCCGATATTGAACTTCCGAAATCCGAAATAAAACTATCCTTTCTTAAACTTCTCGGCAAGCATTTTCAACATGTCATCATTAACAGGCGCGGCAGGTTCATCATCCTTCTTTTTGAAAGGTTTATTGTCCGGTCTCGGGTAGTGATTATTTTGCTGTACCTGCGGTTTGTGAAAATCTCTCTTGACAGGGTATTCTTTTGGTTTTACATCAGCGGCAGGTTCCTGTGGCTTTGTTTCAGCGAGTTTTGGCGGCGTTTCTGCTGCAACTTGTTCCTGCAACTTTGGCACTACTGGCTTTGGCTGCCTGTCAGCAATTTTTTTAGCATTCCACCGGTTATATATTTCCTCCAGTTTGCGTTTGGTATACAACGGAAAGTCGCCCTGCATCATCCAGGCAAAATAGCTCGGCTCAGTTTTAAGTACGTCTTCCACTGGTTTGCCCTTGTGTTTACCAAAATTAAAAGTCTCCTGCCCCATTTCGTTGTAAACCATTCTGGCGGCAAAATCAACTGGCTTGTTCAAATTCGTAAATTTATGCAAGGCCTCAATATCGTTGACCACGGGAACAGTACGGTTGCCCTTTTTATCTTCCCATTCAATATTCTCATATCGTTCAATCTGGGCCTGTAAAACCTCCATTGTGGCGCGGGTATCCGCCTCGGCCGAGTGGGCGTTTAATATATCCTTGCCACAATAAAACTGGTAAGCAGCCTTTAAGGTGCGCTGCTCCATTTGGTGGAATATGTTTTGAACGTCGACGAAATGACGGTTTTCCAGGTCAAACAATACTTTTGCCCGTAAAAATTCTTCCATCAGCATCGGTATATCAAACTTGTTCGAATTGTAACCGGCCAGGTCGCCCACGCCAAAAAATTCGGCGATGGCCGGCGCCAGTTCTTTAAAAACAGGTTCGTCTTTTATATCCTCGTCATAAATACCATGCACAAGAGACGACTCTAAAGGTATAGGCATACCAGGGTTTACCCGCCAGGTTTTTACATCCTCAGTACCATCGGGGTAAAGTTTTATTACAGATATTTCAACTATACGGTCGGCGCCAATATTGGTGCCGGTAGTTTCAAGGTCAAAAAACGCCAGGGGCCGTTTTAAATTTAATTTCATCCTTAAGCTATTTGTTTATTGGTAACAGACAGGCTCCTGTCATTTATGGTGTAATTTATCAAAATTTTCCGGGTGCTTGCCGCTCTTTTTTTATTCAGCCAGCAAAGGTCGTAAAAGTCCGCAAAAAAAAGACAGCATTAAAAATTAAAAAATTTAGAATTTTATTATTTAATTATTAATTTAAACACACCAAATTTAACCTTAAAGATCATGAAAAAAACCTTACTTATCGTCTTTATTTTAACAGGAATTTACAAATTTTCAATGGCACAGGATTTTCCTTACGGGAAAGTTACCGACGAGGAAATGAATATGAAAAAATACGCCGGCGACACTTCCGCGCACGCGGTTGTTTTGCAGGAGTTCGGGAAAGCAAGCATAGGGCTTGTGACCGGTGAACAAATCAGGTTAATATTTGAATACCATGTTAAGATAAAAATCATTGATTACAAAGGCTTTGATAGCGGAACGGTTGAATTAGATGCTCAAAATTTTAATGAGGATGCTGATTCTTACGAGAATATAGAGGAAATTACCGGAGTAACTTTTTACCGGGACGATAACGGATCAACTCAAAAAACTGAACTTGATAATAGTAAAATATACCCCGTAAAAGAAGGAAAAAACCTGGTTTTGTATAAATTTACGATGCCTGCCATGCGAAAAGGTTGTGTGATTGAATATAAATACAGGAAAATATCACCTTATTACGATAATTTTCAGACATGGTACTTTCAAAGCGGGATCCCGAAAATCTACTCTGAATTCGAGGCCCATATACCAGCGTACTATCACTATAATATTTCAAAAAAAGGAAACCTGAAACTCAGCAAGAGTACAGCGACTGTTGAACAAAAGTGTTTAATGATAGCCACCGGGGCGGGCGCGGCCGCTGACCAGGGGGCCGACTGTTCTGTTTTTAATTATGGGATGAGCGATATCCCGGCCCTGGTAAATGAAGATTATATGACGGCGTCAAAAAACTTCCTTTCTGCCATAAATTTCGAACTTGCCGAATATACAGATCCTTACAACGGAGCGGTCACAAAGCAGGCCAGGCAGTGGAAAGATGTTGATTTTACGCTAAAGGACTATTTTGCTTTTGGCGGCCAGCTAAAAAAGAAATCGTTATTCAAAGACCGTATTGTACCTGTTATTGCCGGTAAACCCGATGAGCTTAGTAAAGCGAAAGCTGTTTATACGTACATAAAGCAATTGTTTAAATGGGATAAGTATAATGGTAAATATTGCGAGAATGGGATCAGCAAAGCGCTTGACGTGCATACAGGTAATGATGCTGATATAAATATCGCACTTGTCGACGCGCTCAACGCAGCCGGTTTAAACGCGAGTGTTGTTTTATTGTCGACCCGCGAACACGGGACGATAAATTCACTCTATCCAGCTATTAACGATTTTAATTATGTGGTTGCCAGGGTTGATATCGGCGATCAGAATTACCTGCTCGACGCAACTGATCCCTTACTTTCATTCGGCATGCTCCCATTCCGGTGTTTAAATGACAAGGGCCGCGTCTTCAGTCTCGATAAACCATCGTATTTTATGGATTTGAATTTGCCTCAAAAAGAAAAAAGCACCAAAACGCTCGATTTTACTTTGCAGGAAGACGGGAACCTAAAAGGGACATTTATTAATTATGCCACCGGGTACGATGCATACAAAAAAAGAGCAGCTATAAAAAAATTCAACAGTATTGATGAATACATTGAAGACTTTAACAGTAAATCGCCAAAAGTAAAAGTATTGAAATCAGAAATTACCGGCCTTGACAGTTTGGATAATCCTTTGATAGAGAAATATGACCTTGAAATAAATATAACCGACAAATTGAACGGCAATAGCCTGGCGTTTAACCCTTTCTTTTGGGACCGGCTGGAAGTTAACCCTTTTACACTGGCCGAACGTTCCTATCCCGTTGATTTGGGTATGCCCTCAGATGAGCGAATGGTGTTGACCATTCACCTGCCAAACCAATATACAGTAGAAAAACCCCCTCAAACTATAGCGCTCGGCCTGCCCGGTAACGCCGGCAAGTTTATCACAAATTACGAGCCGGGCGAAAACTCATTTTCATTTTCACATATTATACAATTAAATAAATCGCTGTATGATTCAGGAGAATACCCCTATCTGAAAGAGTTTTACAATAAAATTGTCCAGTCGGAAAAGGCAGAAATTATTTTTAAGAAGAAACCCTGACATGCAAATTTGTTAATGTCTATTAAAGTATCTTATTTCCGCTAATCTGAAACATATTACAAAAATGAAAAAAACTTTACCTATACTTTTTTTCTTGCTGAGTCTTTTAAAAACCGCTCTGTCGCAGGATTTTCCATATGGTTCGGTTTCCGACGAGGTAATGGCAATGAAAAAGTATGACAAAGACACTTCGGCCCATGCGGTTGTATTGCGGGAATTCGGTAAAACCAGCATTGAAAAGGGCATTGCTGACTATGTAGACGTTGTACACGAATATCATGTTAAAATAAAGATTTTTGATGCGAAAGGCTTTGGAACCATCGAAATACCAGCATACAATTTCAACGAGGATGGGGCTAATTATGAAAAAGTAGATGAGATTACCGGAGTAACTTTTTTTAAGGATGAAAATGGCGGTACCCAAAAAATTGACCTTGATTATAAAACCATCTATATGGTAGAAGAAGGCAATAACCTTAAAATTTATAAATTTGCTATGCCTGGTATTAAAAACGGATGTGTAATTGAGTATAAATATAAATTAACGTCTCCGTATTTTGAAAACCTACACCCCTGGTATTTCCAGTCTTATATACCCAAAATTTATTCTGAAAACGAAGTCCACATACCGTCATATTGGCGTTATAATGCATCCCTGACAGGTAATTTGAAATTAACAAAACATACGTCTGACGTAGAACTGAACTGTTTAATAATTGGTCCGGGGAGTGCTTACACACCAAGCGGTGTTTCTTGTTCCCTTTTTGTTTTTGGCATGAGCGATATTCCCGCATTTATTAGCGAGGATAATATGACTTCAGATAAAAATTTTTTATCCGCCATAAAATTTGAACTTGTGGAATATACTAACCCTTTCACGGATGTGAAAACAAAAGAGCCTAAACAATGGAAGGATGTAGACTATAATCTTAAAGGTTATCTATATTTTGGAAAGCAATTAAAAAAGCAAGGGCTCTTTAAAGATCGAATTGTACCCGTAACATTTGGTAAAACAGATAATTTAAGTATAGCTAAATCAGTTTATTCTTATATAAAGCAATTATTTAAATGGGATGACTTCTATGGTAAATATAGCGAGTACGGGATCAGCATAGCGCTTGATAAACACTCGGGCAACGATGCTGATATAAATTTTTCACTGGTTGACGCCCTCAACGCCACTGGGTTAAATGCGAAGGCCGTTTTATTGTCAACCCGTGACCATGGTACGATAAACCCATTTTATCCGGTTGTTGATGACTTTAATTATGTAATTGCCATGGTTGATATTGACGGCCAACAATACCTGCTTGATGCAACCGATCCTCTGCTACCGTTTGGTGTACTGCCTTTGAGGTGTTTAAATGGTAAAGGCCATGTGT
>Ga0302186_10003983_pt1 | contig 10522 bp, 8 predicted proteins | sample II_Bog_E1_2_FD_198782 | JGI IMG/M metagenome (GOLD analysis project Ga0302186, IMG submission 198782) | Peat permafrost microbial communities from Stordalen Mire near Abisko, Sweden - II_Bog_E1_1 | ecosystem: Environmental > Terrestrial > Soil > Wetlands > Peat | place: Sweden: Abisko, Stordalen...
CTCAACCAGGACAATAATGAATCTTAATCCTCTATCTACATTCCTTGAGAAAGAAGGAAGTGATAAAGCTTTGGCTTTGAAAGAGGATATAGATAACTTACCCATTAAAGTCTACCACGGTTCTCCTAAGCCTCATTTAAAAGAATTGTATAAAGGTAGTTATGTAACAACAGATCCTTCCATTGCTCATAAGATGGGAAGGTTCTACAAATCAACAGGTAAAACTTGGAAAGATGATGATTTAGCAGAACGTTATGGTTTTACACCAGACATTAAGTTTAAAGAAGGAAGAGAACCTGACGGTGAACCTACTGTATATGAGGGAGAAATTCATAAAAAAGATATTGATTTTTTAAACAATCCACACGAGCATAAGACTCTAATTCCTATCCCTATTAAAATATATAAGATGAATAAGACTTCTTCTGCTCATTTTGCCGATGTGAAATTTTCCAGTTTACCTTCCAAGACTCAGGAAGATATTAAAAGATTTGCTAGTGATATTACCGACGATACATTATTGATTCATGCAGGTTATGTGATTAAAGAATTACTCCCGATGGTAGATAAACATAACTTCGATCAAGCTGAGAAACATATTAAGGATACTAAGATTGATGAGAAAGAATTTTATAAATTACTTCCTTCTAAGTATATTTTGATTAAAGATAATAAGATAATTGATGGCCACCATTACGTGGCAAAGGCTCGTAAACTTGGCGTTACATGTTCCTTAAATGTACTGGATTTAACACCTATACGTTTTCAGAAAAAAGCTGCGAATCTATGGGAAGTATTAAAGAATAGGATTTCTTAATGGAAACTACCGTAGGTCACATACTTTTAAAAAATTTGTTACCTAAAGACTTACAGCATTATGCGAGTAAAACATTAGATAAGAAAAACATCGAAGCACTGTTCAAGGATATTACTGTTCATCATCCTGAACAGTTTAATCATTTAGCTTCTGAAATTGCGAGATTCGGGTTTGAAACTAGTACTAGGCAAGGTTCTTCAGTTTCTTTAGAAGATTTAAAATCTCCAATTGATAAGAATAAACGATTTGATGAATTAGAAGCTGAAATAGCAAAGATTCGAAAAAAGGGGTTATCCAAGGAAAAAGAGAATGAAGAAATATTAGAAAAATATTTTGAATTCACTTCAACAATGGATAAAGACATTATTGAAGAAGGCTTAAAAAAAGACAATACATTAGCCAAGATTATTAAAGCAGGTGCCAGAGGTTCAGTGGCTCAATATCGTTCAACCGTAGCTTCTCCTGGGTTGGTCTTGGATTCTAAAGAAAATCCGTTAGTAAATTTTCCAGTTAAGCACTCGTTTAGTGAAGGATTATCTTTACCGGAATACCTAATTACTTCATATGGAGCACGTTCTGGAGAATTGAGCAAGAAGGTAGGTACTGCGAAAGGAGGCTATTACGCAAAACAGACGAGTAGATCTTCATTAACCATACAAGTTGTTGAACATGATTGTGGGACAGCTAATGGTGTACCTTTTCCAGTTAGTGATAGAGACTCGATAGGCTCTTTTTTAGCACATCCAATTCAAGGTTACAAAAAAAATAATGAGATTACTGCTGAAGTATTAGCCGACTTACAAAATAAAAAAGTATTCCAAATCGTCGTAAGATCACCTTTAACATGTCAATCATCCAAACAATTTCATAATGGTGCAGTTTGTCAGTTATGTACAGGTATACGAGAAAATGGATTACCTGAGATTGGCAGTTATGTTGGTGTTATTGCAGCGGGGTCTATTTCTGAACCGTTATCCCAGAGTCTACTAAATCGGAAGCATACAAGCGGAACTGCTTCTGGTACAAGTACTTCTGTTGGTTTTGACCTCATCAATCAATTGGCAAATATACCTAAAAATTTTCCCGAAGGAGCAACAATAGCTAGTCATGCTGGAAAAATTACTTCGATCAAAAAAGCAGATGCAGGTGGTCATTATATTAACGTGGATAAGACAGAACACTATGTTCAACCGGGATTTAATATGCATGTTAATCTTGGGGATGAAGTAGAGGCTGGTGATGTTCTTTCTGAGGGGGTTATTGACCCCAGTGAAATTGTTAAACATAAAGGTATTGGAGCAGGAAGAAAGCATTATGTAGAGGCCATGCACAAAGCTTTTAAAGAATCAGGAATTGGAGTCAATCGTCGTAATTTTGAATTAGTAGCTAAAAATGCGATTGATCATGTAAAGATTATTGATCCATCTGGCTTAGGAGATTATTTACCCGATCAGATTGTTAGTTATCAAGGTTTGGAAAAAAGTTATCATCCTAGAGAGAATAGTAAATTAATGAGGATCGATGTAGCTAAAGGCCATTATTTGGAAGAACCTGTGTTACATTTTACAATTGGTACATTGATTACAAAATCTGTTATCGAGGAATTGAAACGTAATGGTGTTGAATCGATAAATGTTAATGAGCATAAACCAGGTTTTGAGCCTGTAATGCAACGTCTTCTTGATGTTCCGGAATATGAACCGGATTTATTTCACCAACTGTATTCTACATATTTAAATAAACGATTGTCTACTGCTGTTAATACGGGTGTTGGTGCGAGTAGTGATTTAAAAGGACCATCTCCAATATTAGGGCTTGCGTATAGTAAAGGTTTCGGTTCAGGCCAATATTAGAAATAAAAAGCTTTAATCCTTAGAATATAGGTTGTAATATAATAATTATGGCATTTAAAAAGCATTCTGCACCTACAAAGGGTGATGAATTAGAATCCTCTTTCTTTCAATTGAGTTACAACCTACTTCAAGACAAGTGTAAGGCTTTGCTGCCATATTTAATAGGCTTTGAAATAAAGGACAAAACTGATGATGGTACGAAAGCTTTGGGAATGTTTGGTTTTCGCGGAGATGAAGGACAAATATTATTTGTTCCTGTATTCTTTGTCAACGGTTCGGTAAAGGGTCTGGATATTTTATATTCTCGTGATTCCGAGCAGTTTTATCCTTTGAATGAGGATTTCGTAGAAATGTTGATCGGCAAAGACAATCAGCAAGCAGGTGCAAAGTCAAACGAGTCTCGTCAAAGTGTCATGGCTGACAATTCGACGAACGGTATTCTCGATATGGTGCGTCCTCCTCGTACTGGAAAATATACGTATGCCAGCAGTGATGAGTTTCCTACACTTTTGGAAATGATTGAAAAACATGATCGTAACATCAAATACTCATGTTTGGACTTTATCAAGAATTCCGATAATTTTGTTAAGAAATCGTTCGATTCCCTCTTGAGCAGGAATTCAGATTTTCTAGAAACATTGTTGAGATATCATTCAGTTGAAAAGATCGCTGAGGCTTTGGTGCCTAAGGTATTACCTCCTAAAGACAAACCTGGAAAAGAGTATCGGGATGCTGATCAAGTAAAATTGATTAATGAAGGTGAAACAGACAAGGCAAAGGTATTGGACGAGGCAGAGAAACAGGAATTGGCTACCAAGGGTTTTGTTATAGTCGATAAACGACCAGAGGAAAAGAAATCGAAATTTGCACCTGTAAATCTAGCTTTAAGTTTTGCCAATCCTTCGGTTTCTGGATTTTACCCTTATCTTACACAATCTGGTGAAATACGTTATGGTCTGGTTCTGGTTAAACCTGAGCAACTGAATTTACATTTTACTTTAGATGACTCAATAGTTGTCGATTTGGACGCAGATAAAAAGGGTAAGGCATATATCGTCGATACCAAGAAATTGTTTGTTAAGAATCTTATCGTTGTTCAAGATTATAAAGACGTTTATCGTGGGTTTGAAAATCCTTCCGATGTTAAACCTGGATTTTCAGAAATTTATGTTTTAATTAATGAGAATTTGAAAGCTACCCAACCCTTTCGAATAATCGCTAATTTTAAAGACTCCTCAGGTATTCGGCGTTTGAATGTAGAACCCTGGCAATCTTACGAACGTACAACATTGGATAATTACGGTACAAAGCCGTTAAAAACTGGAGAACGTCCGGGTAGTGTGCACAGCTTACCAGATGGTAATTATTATAATAATCCAAAGAAGGTTTCTAAACAATTTTTGGTAATGACCAAGAATGTTGGTGATAAATTTACTATCAAAGGTGAAACGACTTACGTTCCTGCAGGCTATAAGCTTTTAAAACTTGATCTGACCAATGTATATGACTCGAATGGTGGAGTAGATGAGGATTATGTAAGAGGTAAGCCAGGTGGTCTGGATGCTTTGAATGTTGCATTGGGCGAACGCCAAGTATATCCGATGACTATTCATAATAATGGTAGTGAATATTTTGTTAGCGTAAAGGATGTACAAAAACGGTTCAAAAATGATCGTATGGCCAAGATCGGTATGGTTATGGATTTTGGATTGGGTTATAAAGAAGCTTGTGAAGTGATTGATAATATTCGGCCTACTTACAAAGTTAAGGGTTATCTAAAGGTTGCGGATACAGGAGCTTATCCTGCACAGCCAATTGAAGAAGTACCTTATATTAATGAATTTGGTACGCCTACTTATCAGGGATATGGTACGGAAAATGTGGCACCCATCGATAATTATTACGACAAAGATCCTACGAGAATGGGGTTGGGTGTAAAACCAGATGTCGAGGGTATCGATACTGAAATCAATAAAGCTATTCAAATGGCTCAAAGTGGGCAGAAAGAAGTCTTTGATTCTCATACAATTGCTACAATGGCTAAGTACGTTAATCCTTCAGACAAGATCACGGAATATACTCCTAAACTTTTAGACGCTCTTGATAAGCTGGGTAGACTATTATTCCTTACTCATTGGGAAGTCGATAAATTCACACAGATGTATGGTCGTGATGACATGCCCAAGTTCATTGAATTATTGACAGATGTATTCCGTAATCTTGGTGATACAATTATTTTTCTTAAACGTAAATCTCCGGATTTGACTATTAATATGGGTCAACAGGATGCATTGGATGTTTAACATGGTTGACCAATGGCAAATGAAAAACCACAAAACAGTCCTTCCGATATCGCTAAAAGTTATGTTGCCCTCCATACTTTAAGAGATTATTTATATCAGCAAAAGCCAAAGAGTTTATTAGCAACTGATTTCGTTGAAGATATTCCTTCGTTAAGACCGTTTGGTTCTGCGTTTTCAAACATACTGCCGTCTGCAGCAATCATTTCCAAAGATCCTGCTGAACGGCATAAGCAAATCAATCAAGCGTTACACAGCATACGTCAGGCTTCAAAGAAAGACCATCCTGTAGCACAGGAAGCATTAGCATCGGCAGCAAAGTTTGGCTTGGGCAGTATTCCATTATCATTGGCTTTTGGATTGGCTGAAAAGTCGTTACATATTCCCAAGTTGCATGAAATGCTTAGAGGGCAAAGACCTAGAGTGACACTCAAAGAAAATTTTGCTACTCCAGAAAAACGTAAGGAGTTACGTAAGTATCTGGGCGACTCGGTAAAAGCAGGAGTTGTACAGGGAGCCGTTTTTGGGGCAACACCTGTATTATTAAGTAATTCTTCAAAGTTTGATAAAAAACATTTGGATTCCGCCGCAAAGGTATTGAATGAACATCCAAATATCTCTGCTTTACCGGGAGCGGATTTAGCTGCTTTAAATAATCAGAATAAAAATAAAAAGGACAATCCAACTTTTGATCATTTGAAGAATATGACTTACGGGGGGTTGGCAGGAGGAGGGGGAGCATTAGCCGTTCAAGGAAGTGCAATGGCTAGTAAATATCTAAGTAATCAAATTGCACCAACTCTCACAAAGATACATAATTCCAGAAATCATGGATTATTGAATTTCAATAGATGGTTGACCCCACGAGGTAAATCATCTATTGAATTGAAAGGTACAGGACTCAGAGGGTCAAAAGAATTAAATAGAAAAGATCCTACACATTTTAAACAAATTCATAACACGTTAAAGAAGCATTTCCCTACCAATTTTAAACCTCATTTATATAATAAATCGGAGATTCTGGAGCCTTTGACTTGGAAATCGATGAAAAAACCTGTTTTAGGTTTAGCTGCTTTAGGTGTAGGATTATCAGGGTTAGGTTCTTATCTATCTCATCCTGCACATAAAAATGAATAATGTGGTGGTATTCTCAAAGATTGGCTCGTTCTTCAATCGTCCAGATTGGCGTTGGCATATCTTTTTGAATCCATTCAATAATTTTAAGCCCAATACGTTCTTACCTCATTTAAGAACAGCCAAAAGATTATCCACACAAAAGTATTGGAATACAGACCATGGTAAATATCTAAAGAGATTTGCTAAGCACACGGATAATACCATAACGTTTAATACTCGATTATCCGAAGACAGTCAGCGTATCTTTGACGAGTTGGATGAGGAAGATCAACGAGTATTCATTGACGAACAAATATTACAATTACGATCTGAAGGGTTATCGAGATTTACCTTTAATAAACCTGAAAAATTATCAATCAACAATTGGCAGTGGCGTTTAAAGTATATTAACCGCATCGATGATGATTACTTTCAAAGAATCATTAAGCATTTTACAAATATCGAGCATAATGAGTATATTGAAGAAGCTATCAAATATAAGTATTCAGATGCTCACGAAACGCTTTTACGGTATATTGGTTATTTGATTTATATCGAAGAACCAGATTGGAAAATCGCTAAGGAATTAAAATTCAAGATTCAACAAATTACAGCGATTCGAAAACTATTTTTTGATTTTAGTAATGCTCCAAGAAGTACGGTTGGTAATGCAGCCTATCTAAGGCAATTGGTAAATAATCATATTTTTAAAGAGGCGGATTTCAACACATTCAAATCAATGAATCGATTAGGTATTATTGCGTTAAAAGCTAAGGCAGACATCAAGACTTTGAACGAACCGGAACTTAAAGTATTTTGTAAGGATATGAAGCTTAGCCCGTTAGAAAAATTGGTGACTCTGGATAATTCAGTACGTTCTAGTCAGGACGCACGAGCATTTGTCAGTATATCCAATACATTTTCGAATTTACAACTTGAGCATGATCGATTGAACTTTTTGAGAGCTAGAGAAGAAAATGAACGCATGAAAACCGAAAAGCTCAGAGGAGAAATCAGTTTGAATTCCGGTAAGGATGTATCAACTGACGAAACCACTCTGTTGCTTTTGGATACGATTTATAAAGAATCAATCAAAAATAACGCACCACCAAATATCAAGTCCTTTGATGAGATCGTTAAAGATTAGAATTGAAGTACTAACATATATAAGTCATAATTAAAAATAGTTTATGGACAAGCAACCGAATATTTTAATCAAAGAAGCCTTACAACAAGCCGTCCAGGAAATTAACAACGGCATTACACCTACGGAGGCTTTAAAAAAAGCTGCTGAATATTATGATTTGAATCATAATTTTATTCAACGTACCGGTGAAGCTTTGAATACCGCGTTGCATTATCATCATTTCAAAACGGCTAGCGATAAAGCGGCTGAATTTCCATTAGCTGATATCAATAAGGTAGTTAACGATTTATATAACGAAAACGAAAAGACGGCTAATCATCAGAAATCTGATTTTTTCCCATCTAACGAGTTGTTTAACCCAATTCCAGATTTGGATAAAATCTTTAATCGCCCTCAGTATAAGGAAGCGTATTTAAAAATTACAAACGCTCCTAAAGATGTAAAGCCTTCATTGTCATACAAAGCGGTTTTGGAAAAATCTTCGAATTACATTCGTGATCTGGAAAAACAAGTAACGAATGCTCAGATTAAAGAATCCGAAGCAACATTGAATATTGACGCAGCTTTCTTTAATTTGGCTAACACTTTTAAAAAGGATGCAGGTTACAGAACATCGTTTGAAGAATTTGAAAGCCAGGCGTTCTCGAAGTTTGGAGAGAAATCGCTACCATATCTGGATTTGATGTACAAGCATTCGGAATTGAAAGAAGATCGTGGTGTACATGATTCCGGTTATATAATGTTTGAGGAATGTCCTGAATTGAAGAAGTTTAGTAAATTTTTTGAATACGTTGATCAGGTTGACGAGATCAAAAAAGAAGCTAGTGATGCTTTGGAGAATCTGACATTCGAAAAACAATATATCTCTGAAATTTATAAGAGTGCAGAGGATTTAAAAAAAAAGAATAACGAGTTGGTGGTAGAACCTGCTGTCGAGAAAGAAGCAGGAATGATGGATATCTTCAAGCACGTTCAAGAGCAGTTAAAGAACGATCAACGAAAGAGTCCTGGTACACATGTTAATCATGATTTAGATAAGTTTGAGCAACAGGCCATACTTCAGGACATCATATTAACTGACCCGATTTTAAAACATGAAAATCCTCACAAGGTAATAGAAGCCTACGAACAGATAGCTAGATTAGCTCCTGACCTATCAAGGGAAAAACCTGTTGTAGTCTCTTTAATTCGTCAGCTTTTATCAGGGCAAGCCTTAGCTCCTCATGCCAGTAATATGTTAGTTGAGAATAACATTAATATGCTTAAACTCAAGGGGTTACAACAAGGATCTCCTCAACAACACAATAAATAAAAATCTATGCCTGTATTATCTGAAGTAAATTCCATCAATGATAAATTATGGACGGTTACAATCTCGATCCAACCCGGTTCATTATCTCAAGCTGATGCACAATTACTTGCTAAATTTGGTGAACCTTCAATAAATACGGGGGCGACTTTGGAGAGTGGAGGATTAGCTTATACACTTCCGAATAACTATATTCGAGTTGTTTCTGATATGCCTTATATCCAAACATTCGATTCCTCTACAGCTCCATTTAATCAAGGATTTAGTAATACAGCATTACAAGTAAATGCATTTATAACGTATTTTAATGCTACATATCTCGCTGCTTTCGTGGCACTTAGGACGAATGTGGATACATGGTCGGGGCAGTCATTGGTAACTATTTAATTAATTTTTTTATGAAATATCAGAGAATTACATTAGAAAATATTTCTAAAATTAGAGATACATACCTTGAAGGTAATAGTACTCCCGAAGTAAGTGCTCTATTAGGAATTTCTGAAGGGTCTGTTCAACGTGTTGTTAAGGAGTTAGGGATTTCTCGCCCGCTTTCAGAGGCCACTAAATTGGCCTTGACTAGGGGGCGAGGCGTTCTAACAGAACAAGGTAAACGATCTAAACAAGAAAAATTAAAAAAACGTAAATATAAAAAAGGACCTGACCACTATCTGTATAAGGCAGAGACTATTCGGGAAGGTACGTGTTTTTATTGTGAAGAATTATTTAAGTTATCAAGCCACCAAATTTTTTGCCTGAACCACAACGAAGATGGTAAATATAAAGTTTTCTGCTCTGCCAAATGTCATAATCAATTTCAGAAAGAAGAAATAGGTTATGGTGTATTTAATTGTCTTTTTTGTAACGAAGAAGTCGAGGTTAAGAAAGGTATGTTAAAGCGGCGTAAGTTTTGTAGTGGTAAATGTGCCGCACTACATCAATTAAAATACGGGAATCGTGTTTATGGGGTTGAGACAAGTATTGAAAAGACGATGAGGGAGATGCTTGAGAAGAATAAAATTGAATTTGAAACACAGAAGGATATAAAAGGAACCAATACTATACCTGATTTTTTTATTAAACCTGATATTTGTATTTATTGTGATGGCGATTATTACCATTCTTCAGATAAAGCAAAGTTAAAAGATATGAAGTTATCCAACGAACTTATGGATTTAGGGTATCGTGTAATTAGGTTTCCCGGCTCTCAAATTAATTGGAATATTGGTCGAGTAGAAGATACGCTTTTTGAATTTATAAATGAACCTAAGTATACATTTAAGAACATTCCATTAAATTTACTTAAAAAAGATAAAGATATGTTTTCTGGGTCTACAGTAATTGCTTTTCCATTCCCGAAAAATAGAGAACCTTTGTTAGTAAAAATTCAAGAACAACCAAAATCACCTATCGAAGAAGAATTAGTAACCGTATAACCATATGAATATGAACGATAAAAATAAAAAATCTGATGCATTTGCCCCATTCGACAGAGCCTCCAGCGGGGCTTTAGGTTTAGGTTTCTCTGGATTATTAAATCATAACAAGCAACCCGCGCAACAAACTACTAATGTTAACGTTCCAGCACAATAATAAATTTCCCTACATCCTAATCTTATGAACAAAGAACAATCAATCATTAACGGATTCCTTAAAGCTGCAATGGCTAAAGGATATACTCAACACGAAGCACTAGAAATTTGTAAACAGGCAAATACTTTGGAGGCTGTCATAGAAGCTTTAAGTCGTGGGGCAGGCAAAGTTAAAGATTTTGGTATGAATCGTGTAAACGATGTTTATAATATTCCGGAGAATTTTACAAAAGCTACAGATCTCTCAAAACAGTTAAATCCACTAAGAGCAAAGAGTCCTACTCTAAAAGGAGAATCACCAGAACTTACAGCATTCTTACGAGATAAAGCTGATGAAGAAGCTAAACACTATATGGGATTAGCTAAAGGTGTAGGTACCGTTGGTGCGGGG
>Ga0302186_10003984_pt1 | contig 10521 bp, 12 predicted proteins | sample II_Bog_E1_2_FD_198782 | JGI IMG/M metagenome (GOLD analysis project Ga0302186, IMG submission 198782) | Peat permafrost microbial communities from Stordalen Mire near Abisko, Sweden - II_Bog_E1_1 | ecosystem: Environmental > Terrestrial > Soil > Wetlands > Peat | place: Sweden: Abisko...
AAAATTTTAAAGTCTTAATGGCTTAGTCATTGGGGACGCGCCCCATCTAAAAAAAAAAAAAAAAAAAATTCATTTTTTATTTAATTTTCTAATATTTCATTTTAGTTTTATTGACTTAATAATGTCCTTTTTCTTTCAAACTCCCCATGATTTCCTTCGATGAAGTCACAATCTGAGAAATGAACTTTGAAGCAATATCACCTTCTCCATTCATGACATTCACGACCTTCATTTCTCTCAAAGGGAAAGTTTTGTAAATTTCTTTAACTGTATTCAAAAGCATAATTTGGAAGTTCGCCTCCTTGAAATTATTCTGGTCCATCTGCAACTCCTTCAGCTTAATTTCGGCTTTGGCATCTTCTACTTTTTTCATCAAAGCAAGCTCATTTTGCTTTTTGGCCTCTTCTCCTTCAAATCGAACTTTTTCTAACTCTTGTAGCATTTTTTCCTTTTCCTTCATCAAATTATTGTCTATAAGAGACAATTTCTCCTCGACTTCTTTTTCATATTTTTTCACTTCAAAATTGCTATTTTTTTCTACAATTTTGTTGTTTTTTTCTGTTTCGAGCTTCTTTTTGACCAATTCTTGTTCTTTCTCGAAGATTTTTTGAGTTTCTTCAGTTTGCTTGAATTTCTCATACAAAGTCACAATCTTCTTCTCGGTATCATTTTTCTCTTGTTTTTGATGCAATTGCAGTCCTTTTTCCAAAGTTAACTCTTTGATTTCATTATTTGTGTTAAGGAGGATCAATTCAGCTTTCTTTCTTTGTTCTTCTCTGAATGGTGTTTGTAGGTTCGAAAACAATGACCCAGACAATATCTTGACATCAATGATTTCAACACTTTCCAACCAAACACCCCATCCAGTGGTGATTTCACTCATACTTTTTTTGATCGTAGATCGAATCAAATCTCTGTTCTTTACGACCTCATCAATCGTTGAATTGGCAATATGATGTCTGACAATAGCTGAACACATTCCAGCTAAATTGTCATTTGATGTTTGAGGTTCTCTTTGTTTCAGGTCATCTCCAAGATTCTTATAGGCTCTGAAAGGACCATCTTTTTCTCTGAATATTGACCATAATATCATGCCACTAACCTCTAAACCCTGCATTTCTTTGGTGACTTGCTGGGCAGCGAATTTAACTTTGTTGATTTTGCTGGGAAACTTGACAATTTGATCACCAAAATGTATGAAAGAGTGAATACCGATACCACATTTATGAAGGTTACCATTACGGATCACCAACATCCATTCATTAGGAGTTGAGGAACGATATGAAAAAAGGAAAAGCAAAGGAACAGCGACAAAGGCGAGGAGGAGCAATAAAGTGGAAAATCCGATGAATTCGAACAACATTTTAAAAAATGAATTTACGAAATCAAAATCAAAATAAATTTATTTTTCTATGCCATATATTTATAATCATAGAAATTTTGAATTTCGATTTGATAGCAAAACCAAAGATTATAAGTTTGATTCAATTGAGGAATTATAATTTTAATTTTTTTTTCTTGAAAAAATTTGGGAATTTTTTTATTTTTTTTTTGAGAATGTATAAAATAATTTTGTTTTTTATATTTTCAATCTGTTAATATTTCATAAACAAAAAGGAAAATTTCTAAACAGCTATTAACTAAATGATTTTTTTCAAATAAATATTTGAATTTTGTTATGCACTAAACATAAAATTAAATTTTTCATAAATTTTCTTTATTTATTATTTGAAATTGGAAAATTAATGAATACCCAAACTAACCCCGAAGTGGAACCTTCAAATCCATTTCAATCAATGAGAGACAGAATCCAAAGTCTCCACAATTTCAGAAGTGAGCCTGTTTTAGGAGAAGCCAACAACATTAAGGATTTTATGAAACCATTAGCAGTGATAACATTGGATATCGGTGAAAAAACCGAAATCGTTAAAATCTTCGAAGGCGAGGATATCAAGAAAAAAGCCATTGAAATAACAAAAAAACATAATTTGACTGAAGAAGCAGTTGATTATCTAATCGAAAACATAAATCTCCAAATAAAATCCAGCCTCAATGAGAAAAATAGCGTGAATCACTATTTGAAAAATAGTATCGACACAACCACTGACCTCAATCTAGTTAATAAAAGTCTTGCGGAGATTCAATACGAAAATTGGCAAAAAATTCTTCAACAGAAAACAAAATTAAAACATGATCATGCTAGAAATACGAATCCATCAAAACCTCATGAAATGAATAGCTATGCATCCACTCCGAATATGAATTATCATTTAAATAACAGCAAAATTTCTGATGACCGAAATGCCTCGATATATGAGAAATTATATCAAGCTGCTGTTTATTCTCAAAACAAAAAGAAAGAGAATTCACGAATTTTCATCGAAACCAAAGAAAAGAAAGATAACTTTGAATCAACCTTCAAACCTCAAATCAATAGTAAATTTAAACCAAAAAGCTCTAAAAACACCTCAGTATCTCCTATCCGTAGACCTCAGGATGTGAGTGATTATCTTTATAATGATGGAAAGAAATATATGGAGAGAAAGAAAAAGACTGAAAAAATAAAGGAAGAAATGGAATTGGAAAAATGTCCTTTCAAACCCAACATCAATAAAACATCTCATATTTTGAATGAAAACCAATCGAACAAAAGTCCTTATAAAAACATTCATGAGAAACTTTATAAAGGAGGAATGGAAGAAGAACATAAAAAGGAAATGTGGAGAAAAAAGAATTTTAATTTGTATTATCCGTTCCAACCGAATTTGTTCAAAGAAGAAAAAAATGTGTCAATGATGAAAAAAGAAGAATATGATGAATTTATCAATAGATTGGTCAATTCAAAAAAAATCAAAGAACAAAATTATACAAATGTAAAAATACAGGATTTAGGTGATATTGATAAAAAAACGGGACAAGCGCTTTTTCAACCCATTATCACAAAAGATCAATATTATTATAACGTGAAATCGAAGGAAAATGATGAATATGAAGAATTGAGAAGGGAAATTAAGGAAAATTTGAAAGTAAAAGGAAAAAATGTGAAAAAAGAAAAAATGAACAAAACTGATAATAACATAAAACATGAAAAGAATGTCAATGTGGAAATCAAAGAAGATGATATGACCAAATTATTAAGAGGAATTTTCAAGTCGATGGATGATGATAAGGATAAATTGATTTCATCAAAAAATATTGATCTATCTGAAATCGATCCATACTTTTTGGAAATTATCCAGGAAATTTTATATGAAATGGAAGAAAAAAAACAAAAGTTGGATTTCAAAACGTTTTTTAGCAGAATTAAAGAATATGGATTTGAAAAAAAAATTTATGAGGTATTTATTTAATTTCAATAATATTTTTATCATCATATTTATTTTTTGTAGTATTTTAAAGGGATTGGAAAAATAGTATCACCAGTCAAAGAGGCTTTTCATACAGAAGAAAACAACCGAAAAAATGTACATATTAATTATATTTTAAATGGAACAGTTGATAATAAATTTGTAAAGGTTATAACATTTGAAGATTATGAAAGAATTTATAAAGATTTAAATCAAAAAACTGAGGATGATGATTTAGTAAAAAATGCAAAACAAATAGAAAAGGATGATCATGTCAACTCCTTAACTCCGAAATATAAAGTTCTTGTTAAATCGAATTTTGTTCATTAAATTTTCGCATTTGGTTTTTTTTTACTATTTAAAATAAAATGAATTTATTTATTCATAAAAAACTATAATTATTATTTTTTCTTTAGCAAATCAGATATTAGTGTAATCAAAGTTAAGTTGCACTCCTTGAATAGGGGATCTTGAATTTTGGTTGTTTTGCTTCGATTTATTATTTAAAAAAAATCTTAAAAAAATTAATTTTATACTCTGGTCGGAGTTGGACTATAATATCTAATTTTCGGATTCGAATCTGGCATATATTTGCTTTTCAACTGATTCAAATCTTGTATTTTTGAGCCAAGTTCCTGACTTTTCTTCATATATTCCATATCTTTTTTCTCTGATTGGCTCTTATAATGCATAAGCAGTTTCTTTCTAATTATTTTTTATAAATAAAAAACATGTAAAAACTAATAAAATTTACAATTCTTCGTTTTCATCAGCAAGATTTTTCATATTTTTCAAACTATCGAATTCCGGATTCACGTTGGAATTGAATTTGGAGTTATAACTTAATGAAAGCTCCAATTTATCATTTTTGAGGTCATTATACTTAAAGTCAATTTAAGAAAAAAATAAATGATAAGTGATTTTTACTTCTTTTGATAAAGTCTCCAATTCTTTTTTCCTGAGATTTAATAAATCGTAGGTCTTTTCCAATTCCTTCTCCTTGTTATCAATCAATTTTTTAAACATATTTAATTGATTTTCATAGTTTTCTTTCTCTGAGGCGAACTTATTATTAAGCTCTCTGACATCCTTTTAATATTTGTATTAATTATTGTCTTTTATATAAAATAATTTCATTATTACCAAATTTTGTCTTTTGTAATTTTCCATTTGTTTTCTTAGATCTTCCAATTCTTTCATTTGTTTCTCTTCCATCGAAAACAACTTATTTTTCCAATCATCAATTTCCTTGTTTTTTAAATGATTCTCATCCTCCAAACGGCTTATATCGCTCTTCAACATCTTGTTATGGTTTTGCAAATCCAAAATTTTTTGATCCAATTTGAAAATTTCGCCCTCCATCGCACTTTGAGCAGCTGCCAATTTGACATTTTCTTCGAAGCAACTGTTGAAATCATTTTCATTAAGATTATTATCTATTGATTTGGCATTCGATTTTTCCAATTCTGAAGCAACTCCTTTTAATTCCTTATTTTTCTGATCAAGCTCCCGTTCCAATAGACCCACTTGTTTCTCCAAATCATTCATTTTATTTTCCATTTTTTTCATATCTTGGGGTGTGGCTCTTTTAACTTTTTCCTTTGAAAATTATATTTAGATTGAATTATAAAAAAATAATTAAAAGACAAATTTCTGAAAATAAAAGAACCTGATTCTCTTTATCTAGTAGTCGTTTCAATTCATCGATTTCTTTCTCTTTCAATTGTTCTGATAAATTCAGTTTGCTCGCGAGAATTTCATTGTCTCTTTGTTTTTCTCCCAAATTATTAATCAATTTCTGTTTTTCTCGTTCCAAGTATTGCAATTTATCTTCTAAATCGACAATTCTATCATTAGCTCCTTTCAATTGACTTTGAGACTTTTAATATTCATATTGATAACTCAATCAAAAAAATTTTTAGTTTAATATTACAATTAATTCTGGCTTTTTCTGATTAGGCGAATTCTCAAGATTCTTACTTCTATTCACAGAACCTTCTTGGAGAACATCATCGAATTTCCTTTTCATTTTCTCATTTTCTGACAAAAGTTGCATGATTTTTCCTTCAAGGTTTTTCTTCTCCTGCTGCAAAAAACGGTTCTCATCCTCAACATGATTATTCAATAAAGGCGCTGCCTTTTTTAATGTTTCTTCTGATCTTTTCTTATGGAAATTCGCTTCTTCTTCCTTTTCGAAGAGTTTCCTTTGCAATTCATTCAAATTCAATTTCAATCGTGCGATTTCTTTATCATTCTCAGCCTTTTCCTGTAAAAACCTTAAAGTAATTTCTTTTATGGCTGCTTCCTATGAAATTTTTAAATTTAAAATTCATTATTTATCTAAATAATTACAATTTCTTTATTTTTTTGATTTTCGAGATCCCTGGCAATAGCATCGACATTTGCTGAGGAGAGGTTTTGTGTTTGTCCTAGAAGTTTTTTCAATTGGTCGTTTTCATTAAGTTTGTCTTTTAAAATATTTGCGAGATATTCATTTTCACCAACTTTCTCCTTTATCAATTCTGTCAACCTTTGGTTTTCGTTGATCATCAAGGTGATTTTCCCTTCAAGGTCTTTGATTTTCTCATTAAATTCCTTCTTCCTTTCCTCATTAAACAAAGGTTGGTTTTTTTGCAAATTCCTCATTTCATTCATTAAATCCTTATTTTGACGATCCAAATTCATAAGGTCCTGATTTTTCTTGTTGTTTTCATTGACCAATTGATCACAAATCGTAGCCTGACCCTGAGTTTTCCCTCTCAAAGCAATGATTTCTTTATCTTTCTCCATTAAGGCTTGTTGCAACGCCATGATGTCATTGGCAAAGGAATTCTCCTTCTTTTTGTTTTGATCTAGATTCGATTTCAAGAGATCCACATTATTAAAATCTTTATTTTTCAAATCATTGAGTTCTTGTGATTTCAACTTGTTATCTCTCTCTAGATCATTGCATTTTTGTCTCCAAAGCTCGTTTTCCTTGACTAATTCTGGTGTTGTCAGATGGAATTTCTCCAATTTTGATCGATTTTCGAGGTTTTTCTCCTCTAGTTCAGCCACTTTAGCTCTTAGATTCTTTACATCTGCATCATAGATTTTCTTCTGATCATTGAAATGATCTGTTAATTCTTTCAATTCCTTTTCCTTTCTCAAAAAATAAGAAAATCTTAAATTTTAAACTATTACAATGCCCATTTTTAAAGCAGGCTGGATATTTTGCTTCAAATCAAGCATCTCCTTCTCATGTTTAAGGTCTTTATCTCTCAGCTCTTTATCATGTTTCAGGTCTCTGTCTCTCAATTCCCTCTGAAAGGCATTATCTCTTTCTTTCATATCCTTTTCATGTTGAAGGTCCTTTTCTTTCAATAGAAACTGCAATCGACTGATTTCTGTTGTGAGCATCGTTAATTTCTCAGGAAACTCCTGATTCGGCACATTTTTCTGAGATAAAAAGGTCTCCAATTCATAGTTTTTAGCCTTTAAAGCCAGATTTTCATTCTGGATTTGCCGGATTTTGTCTTGCAAGAAATCAGGATTTTCGCCTTCATTTTTGAAGATCTTCTGATCTTTAAACAATTGGTTTTCATTGGACAATTGACGATTTCTTTCCTTCATTAATTCATTGGTTTCTTTTTCGTTATTGAACAAAATTTCTAGGTTTTTAAACCTTCGATCCTTTTCTTCAAGCAATGCTTTAGTTTTTTCCGGATGGTTTTCAGCGAGCGTGTTTTCTTTGAAATTCTTCAACTCACGGTTTTCTTTCAATAAAGCCTCGTTATCTTTCCTCAGCTGTCTGTTATTATTGATGTATTCATCTTGCTCTTTGGAGTGATTTGTAGATTTCTCCAATTCTTCCTGCAAATTATGGATCTTTTGCTGATAAGAATCTTGCATTTTGTCATGATAGTTGCTATGATCTTGATCTAATTGTTTGATTTGTCTCAATAAATCTTCCTTTTCATTCTGCACTCGATTCAATTCATTCTCTAGATTTTTGTTGATTTTCCTTTCATCCTGCAATTCTCGCTCTGACTCAGGACCATTTCTCATATCAGAATTCTCATGACCCTTTTTCTTCGTCGTTTCTCGAATTGATTCACTAAAAAACAATCATTTTTATTAAGTTTAGAGTGTTTTTCTTACTCATTTTTTATCTTCATGAATTTCCGAGGATTGGTTGTTGGCTGACAGACACCTACTGATGGATTGAGATCCTCATGTTTTTTGACGTCGGGTTCTAGAAGAGGGATGTTTCGCACCTTCATGTATTCTGATTTGGTGAGATGCCGGATGGGGAATTCGCTAGATTCGCCAAAGGAATTCCGTTTGGAAGAAGATTTTCGGGCGCTGTTTGGATTTACACTTTTATTACGTTTGCTGGAGTCCATTTTCAAGTAGTGTTTGTTTTTAACAGTTAAATTAAATTATTGTTTTTGTATTTTCAAAATTTTTTGACCTTTTTAATTTGTCAAATTCTTGTTTTTAACATTTTAATGTCAAATTAATTTAAAGAAAAAAAAATTTTAAAAAAAGATTATAAAAAACTTTAGGGAAGCTCCCTATTAAAAAAAAAAAAAAAAAGCTTAAATATAAAATTATTGTTAATTTTTCAAAAATACTCATATAATTTTAGTTTCCTTTTAATGAATGAATTTTGTTTGGTTAAATTTTAGTCTTAATGTCCTTTGATATCCTTTTATTTTTTTTGTAAAAACTTCATCTTATCCTGTGGGTTCTTCACCAAAGTGGGACTTTCAAGCTTTTTAGCATAATAATTATCCAAGGGATCAATGGGGGGCATGTCTCCAGTTCCAGCAACAACAACTTGATTATCTGGGTCATAAAAGGCAGTTTTATTCACTTGCAAAGAAATCAATCTTTTGTCTCTGTTCATAAGCATGTCTTCGTAAGTATCGGTCAAAGAGGGTCTACGTTTTTGAATAGGTGCGAATCGACCTGTCACTCCATCATCGTACACATATTTTGGATTGTCACTAATTACGACTGTGTCGTTTATGTTCACGATGCCTGAATTATTTAATCCTAAAGAAATCATTTTTTTATCACGATTTTTGGTCATTTCTTCATAGCTGTCTGTTAACATTGGGCCGGGTTTTTGGTTTTGAGCAAGAGTGCCCACTGTCCATTGGTCTTCAACGTGTTTTAGAATGGGCTTGTTGGGAGAGCAGTCTTCTTTTGAGTGAACAGAAGAAAAAAAGATGAAGATTAAAGCGAGGGATAAAAGAGTTGGGAGAAGCTTCATTTTTTTTTTGTAAAATAAGAAATTTATTTCTTGTTTTATTTAGGAGGCGTATTTAATAATTCTTGATTTTTAAAATTTTAAGTTTCCAATTAATAAAAAGTATTTTAAACGGAAAGAGGAAGACTCTTGATATTTTGACAAAAATAAAAAATGTGTATGTGTTTTTTTTTTTTCAGAAAAAAAATGGTGGTTGATAAAAAAAATATAAGGTTCATAAAACACACTTAAATAATTCAATAATTATCGATATTAAATAGAAAACACAGCCAAAAATGGGAAAAAATATGTTAATAACATTTTAAAGACCATATTTCTGTTGACAAAAGCTTTTATCAAGAACCAAAGGGTTCCGAAATTAAAGAAAGCCATTATTGTCTTGCAAATCATCCGAGTTCCTTTCTCAATGTAGTATGCAAGTTGTTGTCCAAACGATTTCTTCAGATAAATTATCTCAAGAACAGCCACTTGATCTAATTTCTTCAAGTTTATTTCAAAGTTCTTCACATTGGTGATTTCTTTCTCTTCATATAAAATGAAAAATTTATTCACATTTCTTTTGAAAAAATGAGCCATTTCTTGAAATGTTGGGTCTTTGGAGCTGAGTTCTTCGATATTATCAATGTATTGGTTTATTTGGAAGGAAGTCAGAATCGGTTGATAAATTTTAATTTCTTGTCGAAAAGATGTCTTATATTGAGAAAATGGATCCCCAATAAAATCATAGTCTTCTTCATCGTTTTCCTTCATAAGCATTTTGTCATAGAATGCTTTCAACTTTATCGATTTCTGAACCTTCTCTTCTTTGGTTAGGAATTCAATTAGAGTCACTTTATATTCTTTGGAATAATAATTCCCCATGGTTTTTTTGTTTTTTTTTAAATATAAATTATAAATAATTAGAGAATTCTTTGTTTTTCTGATAGAAAAGACTCATTACTTTTATTTAATACATTTGACTTTTATTTAATGAAGTGAGAGGTTGCCCAAACAGGTGAAAAAAATATTTTAAGTTTATTAATAATTTGGAATTTATTATTTGAACCACCTTCTACTGTTTCGTTTCGTTGGGGGATTAGAAAAATTGTAAAATTTGCAAAAAATTAGAAAAAATTGTGATAACAAGAAAATTTCATTCAAATATTGGAGTTTTATTTACATCAAAAAGTCAACTTCCAAGCCAGATTTTCCTGGTCATATGAAAGCAAGTAGTGTGAAGGTCAAAGCATGGTTCCCTTGAAGCTTGTTTCGAACGCCACTCATAATTTATACAGAGAAAGTTCAATCTACCATCGTTTCCCAATATTCTATTCATTTGAACTTTATATTCTAAAAAGAAAATCCGTGAAATTATCGACTTCCGCAAGGAAAATAGCCCGGACAAGGAAATATGAAGAAATAATAAACTATTTGGAAACTGAGGATCAACATGGTTTAAAATCATTGATAAGACACAACCTCTGATTATCAGTGTCTTGAAAAGAAGAGACCCCAAATGCAATGAAATCAAGATCACTGTTGTTTGATTCCAGAATGACTGGTTTGCATTATAATGAAAAAAGAAGCCAAACACGTATATCATTATTGTTTTCTAATATATTCCGCATTTTCAAATGCCGAATGCTTTAAAAATTTGGTTTTTATTTTAAATAATATTTTTTTGTTTATTAAAAATCCTGGCAAAAAAAAATCGAAAGATAAAAAAATTTTCGATTTTTTTTTAATTTTTAATTAAGAAAAATTATTTTTTTTTTTATGTAAATTTTATATTTGACTTTTGAGAAAGAAAAAACTATTTTGTATTGAATATTTTCCAAATTAAAAAATTTTGTGTTTTTAACTAATAAAAAATTTTGAACAAAAGTTTTTTCATTTTTTTATTAAATTCAAAATTTTTAGAAAATATCAAAAAATAAT
>Ga0302186_10003988_pt1 | contig 10515 bp, 15 predicted proteins | sample II_Bog_E1_2_FD_198782 | JGI IMG/M metagenome (GOLD analysis project Ga0302186, IMG submission 198782) | Peat permafrost microbial communities from Stordalen Mire near Abisko, Sweden - II_Bog_E1_1 | ecosystem: Environmental > Terrestrial > Soil > Wetlands > Peat | place: Sweden: Abisko...
CTTGCCCCATCATTTTATGATTTTTTTGAATCTACACATCATTTAACACTTTAACTGCTGATTTTTAACAGGCAAGGTCAATTCAGGGCAAAAAGTCCCACCAATGAACTCGAAATTCAAGGCGTTGCACAATCAAACTAAAACGAAGACGAACGAGGGTGAGATCGAGATGGATGAGATGGGGGAGGATGACAAAATCAAGCAGATCAGTTTGTTCCAGACCCAAAGCAACGACAAGGACCGTTCAGAAAAGAAGAAAGCGCATACAAACCTTATCACTGGACATAAGAAGAAAGATGTGGTGAACATTTTCAAAAGCCAGCATCAAAATGATTTAGAGGGGGTGGCTTCGGATGCTGAGAAGAACACCAGTATGATTTATAAGGAGAAAGAACAGTCAATAAACAACCACCCTTATAGACATTTGATATTTTCTCCTTCTCTCACAGAATCCACATTTAAGAGACACCTGACTTTAACATATAGAGGGTTGGTATATGCCAAAAAATGTTTGAAAGGTCCTTCTGACAAATTCATAAAATCTAAGCAGGTCGTGGTGAATGACGGAAAACGTGAGCATTTGTTGTGAAATTATTTTTTTTTTAGTTGTTTTAGCCACAAAAAAGAAAACTTTGCTCCTGGACCTCGATGAAACACTCATTCACACATGTCAGCTCAAGGAGGACCCAGAACATGTGGTCTTGGTGCCAACAGAAAATGGTGGGAAAATTTCGGTAATTAACTAAAATTATTTCATTTTTGTTTTATGTGACTCATTTTTATCATTTATGCTTCGGGATTCTTCATCTTCTTTAGATCGGGATCAACATCAGGCCCTTTTGCCTTGAATTCCTGCAAAAAATCACAACGTTTTATGAAATCTTCATCTTTACCGCTTCCTCTTTGCTGTATGCCACTGAAATCATCAACTTTATAGACTCTGAAAGGAAGTATATTTCAGGTCTTCTGGTCCGTGAAAACTGCATGGAAACCAAAATAGGGTTCTTCATCAAGGATCTCAGAATCATCAAGAATCGAGAACTCAAAGATATGATCATTGTTGACAATTTAGCTCATTCGTTCGGATTTCAAATTGATAATGGAGTCCCGATTTTGGAATTTCATGATGATAAAAACGATAAAGAACTGAAATATTTGTGCAACTATCTAATTGAAGGATGCACTTTTGAAGATTTGAGAGAATATAATAGAAAGAAGTTGAAGTTGAATGAATTGGCAGAACTAAAAATTGAAGATATAGAAATATAAAAAAAAAAGGTTCATTGGCTTGTTTTTTTTTTATTGATAAATTTTTTTAGATTCAAATTATATAGTCTTTTCGATTTTGTAAGTTTTAAAAAACTTTTAAAAAACTTTTAAAAAACTAGATGCAACATTTAATTTGGAAATATTTTGTTCAAAATTTTGATTTTTATATTAATAAAAAAATTAACTCCCCTCATTCACTCCCTCCCATACAAAAAAAAAAAATCTCAAAAACAAGAATTAATTTTGATAAACTTTTTTGATCTTAAAATATTTTTTTTTCAAGTGCAATCAGAATAAAATTAATTTTTTTTTGAAATGCATAGGAAAATTCTTAATATTAAAAAAAAGAAGACTTTGGACCCCTCTTTGCTCCTCCCGCCTGACACCCTCCAAACAGATGTCGAAGATAATCTCATAAACAAGCCTCCCGCAAATATTTTTTCGTGAGTTTTTTTTTATGGAATTAAAAATACTATTAATGTTTTGATAGACAACTCGTCGATACGCAGGATGATAATGAATTCCTGAATGTATTGGAAGATGGTAGGGTGACTAGATTCAATTATCAGCGCTTCAAAGCAATTGAACTTGCTTGTAACTATTTCTCAATTTTGGGAGTGCTTCTTTCAGTTTATCAAGTATTTTTTTGTTTTTTGATGAAATGGTTCAAGGTCTCTTTCTGGCCAGTTTGATAGAGAATATTCCGATCCTCCAAGCTCTGTGAACATTGTGTTGTTATGGTTTATTTTGATTACGACGGTCATCTTGGGTATTTATTTAAAGATTTTGAAAGGAAGTTACATGTTTTTTTTAGTCATTTTGACTTACTTCAAATATATGGTGTTGATGAAATTCCAAGTGTCGCAAAAAAATATCACTCCTAAGGACAATATTAAATCAGCGGGGCTTTTGCCGTATTTTTGCTTGGAACTGTTTATCCAGATTCCAATCCCTTTCATTGCTTTTAATGGTAAAATGCCGTTTAGTTTTCTTTGAATTTAAAATCTTTCTTAAATTTAAATTTTTTTTGTTTGCTGATTAAAAAACGTTCGAACTAACAAGGCATGAGAGTTCCTGCTTATGACTTTTATGACCAATTGGATTTTACATACACGCTAAATAGTTGGTTTTGCTTATGGATTCTTTTGCGCATTCCCTTATTTATCATCACCCTTTTCAATCAGACCATTTACGCATCGCATAGATCTCAACGAATAGGGTTTTAAATTTAATATTTTTGAAAATTTTTCATAACTAAATTTTTTTGAAAATGAACAAATTTTTTTGCGTTTTAAAACTTTTTAGAAAAATGTACGGTTGCGAAGCAAATGCCATTTTTGCCTTGAAATGCATCATGAAGAATTCGCCGTTTTCTTTGGTTTCTATCTTATTGATAATGACCATATTTGTTTTTGGGCATGCTGTGCGTATTTGTGAACGTTTTTCTCCCAGTAATCAGGCTTTTGGTTATTATTGGAATTGCATGTGGTTGGTGATTCTGACGATGACAACTGGTAGGAAAAAAAATATTTAATAACTTTCATAATAAATCGGAGTTAGTTGGTTATGGGGATTTTTACCCCACGACGATTTTGGGTCGATCGATACTTTTTATGGTTTGTATTTGGGGCATTTGTTTGATATCTTTGATGGTCATTACAATAACGAACTTGCTTTCATTGAACCCATTGGAAAACAAGGCCATGAACCTAATTATGAGGTTATCGAAACGGCTGAATTTAAGACACAAGGCGGCTGAAATTTTGACTTTGACAGCGAAATTTAGCATTCATTTGAAGAAAGACAAGGCAAAAAACAAGAAAAATGAAACCCTTAATTTTGTGAACAGTTTGAAGAAAAAACTCAATGATTTTAAAGATTCCAGAAGGTGCGTTTTTTGCAAAAATCTTTTCGTTCACTTATTCTAATAAAGAAATTTAAAGGCTTCCTTTGAGGGAAATACTTTGGGGGAGGAATTAGATATGAATTTTTTTTTTCTTAATGAAGATATGAAGGATGTGGAACGAAATCTGGATAGACAGCTATCAATTGCAAAATCCGTTGCAGATAAATTAAAAATTAAATATGATGATATTTTGCAACCAAAATCAACCAATACATCTTCCGTGGAACAAAAAAGCCCAGGACTAGGCAGCGTGAATCAAGAGCCCAGTGTAGAAGAAGTCATACAAAAAACCTTCCATCATAAGATTAATTAAATTATCATTCAGATAGACATTAAAGTGTAAGGTTTCATTTAAATTATTTTTCTTTTAAGAAATTTGGAATATAGTTGGAAGCTAACAAATTATTATATTATCATAGACGTTAAATCTATACCATAAAAAAAAAAAAAAAATTGGAATCGGATTTAAGCCTAAAAAAATTAATAAATTAAAATAAAAGTTATAACTTTTTTTTTTTTATTTGATTTATCTTTCTCAGAATTAAATAATAATTTGAAAAAAAAACTCCAAAAAATTTAAAAATGGGTGATTTTTGGCAAACGACCTCCCAGTTGTATAGTTCTCTCTTTGAGAAACCCAAAATGCTCGAAAAGCTTCTCATCAAGCCTCCCTTCAAATACATTTTCGACATCATAACAGAAACAGCAAAAGTGATTTTCTTACCATTTCATCCAATTTCTTTAATAATTAAATTAAATTATAGTCCACAGGATTTGGAAACGGTCTCTATTCCCAAGAAGAATTGAACCCTGAAAACTACAATCAAAAGGAAACCAAATTAATATATTTGAAAAAGATGATAGATTTGGTGCAGCTCATGAACAAGCAAGAGTTGGCAGTGAAGCCCAACAAAGTAGTAGCTGGATTGGAGCCTGAAAACACCAACATTTTCCTTCAAGGTACTGATAATGATTTCTATATATAACACAATGCATTTATAGAAATCTATAAGCTTGCAGTTAGTGGAACTGACAGCAACCCTTTTGTCAAGAAAGTTCTAGCGAAATACGCTAAAATGGCAGAAGAAGATCAAGAGGAAAAAAAAGAGGACAAAAAGCAAATCACCCAAAAGCCGCCTGAAGAAAAAAAGGAAGAGCCTCCCAAAAAACCTCCTCAGAAACAACCTGAAGAGCCTCCTAAAAAGCCAAAAGTTGAAGCCGCACCAATAAAAAAAAAGGATTCTCTCACTGAAGAGGTAAATAATTTATAACGATCCCTTAAAATTTTTTTGTGTGTGTCAAAAACAAATCCAGCCGCAAAAAAAAAAGGAAGAACCACCAAAGAAGGAAGAACCAATGAAAAAAGAAAATGACCCTGCAAAAAAAGCCACTGCAAAGCAACCCATTCAAAAAGAAACATCGAAAGGTATTTCATGGTCTTAAATGTTTATTAACTGAATTACATATAAAGAAATGACTCAAGAAACAACATCCACCACCACTGCGAATGTGAGACCTGGTTCTGCTTCAAAAAAAGCTGGAAAAATCAAAACTAACGTCGTAACTCAAGAAAAGAATTCAGCTAAGGTAATAAAAATAATTAAACAAAGAAAATTTTTTATTGTTTTAATGTAGGGAGAAGGGACTAGTGGAGTCATAATGGATAAAAAGAGTTTTCATAATGAAGAAGAAGATATGGGGATCAATGAAAATGAGAACCCCACAAATTATAAGGCAGGGTCCAATTTTGAGGGGAAAGGCAAGTTCACGAAAGAAACATTAAAGGAAGAAAAAGAAAATTTGGTATTTTAAATTAAATTTTCAAGTTTATAAATTTGATCAAATTTGAAGGAAAGTGAAACCACCATCAAAAAGAAAGACGAAGACACTGGAAATACGATCAAAATGGGGAAAATCGGCTTGAACAAAAAAAAAGATGACCCTTCGAAAAATTATTACGACGCTGGAACCGCTGGTGGAGCTGGAAAATTTGACGTAATAATAATAAAAATTTCATTTTTTTAAAAATTTCATTTTTTTAAAAAAATGATAGGTGGAAGCCATAAAAAAATTGGTGCAAAGTCTTTGCCAAAATACAAATCCTTTAGGAAAATCTTTGGAATTTTTGAATGATGACATTGATAGCATGAATAAGGAAAATGACTATTGGAAGAAACAATATTTGGCTTCAAAACAAAAATATCTGGCTGAATTAAAGTAATAAAATTATCATGTAATATTGATATTTTTTTTATTTCAGAAAATCTGATGAGGAATTGCAACCTTTGAGCGATAAATTAGGAGAGTTGGATGAACAGATTAGAGATCAAAAAGCGAGAATTCAAAGTATGAGAGGGCAAATTATTAGAAACACCGCCACCATACAGAATTTGTTATATTCTGTCGTAACAAATAAATAAAATATATAATATAGAAAAAATTCCTAAATACAAAACAAAAATTCATAATCAGAAAAATGATAGAAAAGAGGCAAAATTTCTCATATTTTTTTTTTAAATAGAAAATTAAATCAAATTTGAACATTTAGAATTTGGGCCACGAAAGAAAAAAACAATTTTTTTGTATGCCATCACGTGTTCCATACTCGCAAAGATATTAATGCACCTAGCCGGGTTATAACTGATTTAGTCATGCACCAAAATAATTTATGAATTCATAAAAAAAAACCAGTTTTTAATTTTTTTTAAATTTTTTAAAAATATTTTCAGATTTTCAAAAAATGTTCATTTTTTTCTAAGTTATTTTTCCTCCTCTAACTTCATTTCATTTCCTCAACCTTTCCATTTCCGACGCAATTTTTTCTTCATATTCACAAAACTTTCCCTCATTGTTTTTGAATTCCACGAACATAACATTAAGACGTTCGTTTTCTGTCTTATATTGCCTAATTATAATATTTAACCTTTCAATTTCAGTAGAAAGCATTACAACCTTTTCCAAATTTTCAAATTTATCGCCAGATCCCCTAAGTTGGATGAATCTAGCATTTATTCCTTCATTTTCTTCTTTCAGTTTTTTTATAAACCCGTTCAAACGCTCGTTTTCTGAAGCCATCATAGAAATTCTATTTTCCAATTCCAAATGTCTGCTATCAGAACCTCCAAATTGAATGATCTTTATGTTTAAACCTTCATTTTCTTCTTTTATTTTTCGAACAAGCGCATTCAAACGTTCACATTCTGAGGCCATCATGACTATTTTATTCTCATATTCAGTAAGACGACTTTCTTTGCCTCTCAGCTCAAACACCATTGAATTTAACCTTTCAACTTCATTTGCTAAAGAGACAATTTTGCTTTCGTACATGCTTTTATCCTGCATTGAGCTTTGTTTAACTCTTTCATGGCGAACATTTTCACCTTCAACATTTGATAGTTTAATATAGAGTTCATTGTTATCACTTTTCAATTTAGCATTGAATACATTCAAACGTTCGATTTCGGAAGTCAAGAGGGTAACTCGGTTCTCAATTTCAAAGATACGACTTTCTTTTCCTCTGGACTCCGAAATTTTGATCTCCAAAGATGAATATTTGGATCTCCAATCTTCAAGTTCTTTTTGGCGAAGATTGATTACTTGCTTCAGGCGTTCGATCTCATAGGACAATTGAACGACTTTAGAATCGTCGACAATTACTTTCTCACGATATACATCAACTGGAACTTCCACTCTTTTTTCAATCACTTTCTCTACAATCTGAGGACCTCTTGATAAAAGTTCTTCTATTTGTTTTTTGAGTCGGACAATCTCACTCTCAAAAAAAGCTTTATCTTGATTGGCGCTTCTTTTGACTCTTTCACCATGATTTTTAACTTCGTCCAATTCAACAATCTTAACTCTCCATTCATCTAAATTAGTTTTGAGTCGTCTGTTTTCTTCAATGATTGAATTGATTTGGAATTCTAATTCTCTCACTTTTCTATCATCTGTGACCACTTTCTCCACAAACTTATCAACATATTTCACAATTTCAACAGGAACCTCAATTCTTCTGTCGACATATTTCAAAACTTCAACTGGAATCTCGACTCTTTTTTCGACAACCCTGGGACCTTGCATTTCAATCATGGTGACCTTTGACCTCCATTCTTCTATTGAAATCTTAATTTTTTTGTTTTCCTCTCTAAGGTAAACCAATTCGCTTTCTAATTCTCTGATCCGCCTGTCGTCAACAATGACCTTTTCTTTTACTACCTCATAAGGTACTTCCACTCTTTTTTCAATCACTTTCTCTACAATCTGAGGACCTCTGGATAAAAGTTCTTCTATTTGTTTTTTGAGTCGCACAATCTCACTCTCAAAAAAAGCTTTATCTTGATTGGCGCTTCTTTTGACTCTTTCACCATGATTTTTAACTTCGTCCAATTCAACAATCTTCACTCTCCATTCATCTAAATTAGTTTTGAGTCGTCTGTTTTCTTCAATGATTGAATTGATTTGGAATTCTAAATCTCTCACTTTTCTATCATCTGTGACCACTTTCTCCACAACCTTATCAACATATTTCACAATTTCTACAGGAACCTCAATTCTTCTGTCAACATATTTCAACACTTCTACTGGAATCTCCACTCTTTTTTCGACAACCCTGGGACCTTGCATTTCAATCATTGTAACCTTGGACCTCCATTCTTCTATTGAAATCTTAATTTTTCTGTTTTCTTCTCGAAGATAAACTAGTTCTCCGTCTAATTCTCTGATCCTTCTGTCATCAACGATAACCTTCTCTTTTATAACTTCATATGGCACTTCCACTCTTTTTTCAATCACTTTCTCTACAATCTGAGGACCTCTGGATAAAAGTTCTTCTATTTGTTTTTTGAGTCGGACAATCTCACTCTCAAAAAAAGCTTTATCTTGATTTGCGCTTCTTTTTACTCTTTCACCATGATTTTTTATTTCTTCAAATTCAACAATCTTCACTCTCCATTCATCTAAATTAGTTTTGAGTCGTCTGTTTTCTTCAATGATCGAGTTAATTTGGAATTCTAATTCTCTCACTCTTCTATCATCTGTGACTACTTTTTCTACAACCTTATCAACATATTTGACAATTTCCACAGGAACTTCAATTCTTCTGTCGACATATTTCAAAACTTCAACTGGAATCTCGACTCTTTTTTCGACAACCCTGGGACCTTGCATTTCAATCATTGTGACCTTGGACCTCCATTCTTCTATTGAAATCTTAATTTTTCTGTTTTCTTCTCGAAGATAAACTAGTTCTCCTTCTAATTCTCTGTTCCTTCTGTCATCAACAATGATCTTTTCTCTAAAAACCTCGATTGGCACTTCTACTCTTTTTTCAACCACCTTTTCTATATATTGAGGACCTCTTGATAAAAGTTCTTCTATTTGTTTTTTGAGTCTAACAATCTCACTCTCAAAATAAGCTTTATCCTGATTGGCGCTTCTTTTGACTCTTTCCCCATGATTTTTCATTTCTTCAAATTCAACAATCTTCACTCTCCATTCATCAACCATGACCTTGAGTCGTCTGTTTTCTTCGATGATTGACTGAATTTGGTATTCCAACTCTCTAACTCTTCTATCATCAGTCACCAATTTCTCCCTATCCATGTATTTCACAACTTCTATTGGAACCTCTACCCTCTGTTCAACATATTTCACCACCTCCACTGGCACCTCAACTCGTTTCTCCACAATCTTTTCTAGATATTTCACCACTTCTACAGGTATCTCCACTCTTTTTTCAACAATTCGAGACCCTTGCGTTTCGAGGAATGCACTTTTTGTTCTCCATTCTTCTATTTGAATCTTGATTTTTCTGTTTTCTTCTCTAAAATAATTTAGTTCGCTCTCTAATTCTCTGATTTTCCTATCATCAACTATCACCTTCTCCCGAATGACTTCAAATGGCACCTCCACTTGTTTTTCAATTACTTTCTCCACAATTTGTGGTCCTCTTGAGAGAAGTTCTTCTATTTGTCCTCTCAGCCTTCCTATTTCGCCTTCATAATTGGTTTTATCTTGATTAGCACTTCTTTTAGCTCTCTCTCCATGGTTTTGACTTTCTTCCAATTCTATGATTTTGGCTCTCCATTCTTCTAAGGTGACCTGTAGTATGTTATTTTGTTTAAGGAGTTGGTTGATTTGGAACTCTAATTCCCTGACTCTTCTCTCATCGACGACTGGAACCTCTACTTGCTTTTCAATGATCTCTGATCCTCCTTGCATTTCTAATAAGGTGAATTTTGATCTCCATTCTTCAACTGCCATTCTGCTTGTGTTCAACTCTTCTTCCAATTCTGAGATTCTAGATTCTAAAACTACTCTTAGATTCTGGTTTTCTTCAAGTAAAATGTTAATGTGAGCATCATCCCTTTCTACGATGACTTTCTGTTCTTGTGGTGGCGGGATGTTCATTGGCATCTGGATGGGCATTGTTTGGATGATTTGAGATTGGATGGGCAATGTTTGCATCATTTGCGACTGGATGGGCAATGTTTGGATTATTTGTGATTTCTTCATTGGCAAAGGATTTTGTATATATTGAATGGGCATTTGTTGTATCTGGAGCGGCATTTGAACATGTCTGACTTGCATCGGGGAAGACTCTTGCGATGGCATGAAGACATAAGACTTTCTGATCTCGACTAAATTCATGGATTGAATGTTTGGTCTTATTTCCTGGCTTTGGGAAAGTACATTGCCACCTGGTCGAATATATACATAACTATTGCTATGGACGGATTCTCTGAGATTTTGGTCTTGTTCTCTGATAATGCCTTGCTGGACCCAGGCACCTGGCTGTTGTTGGGCTGTATTTTGAAAATTCATACTTTTTGAAGGAATTATTTGTTTTGAAATTTTGATTTAATTAAGTTAGGTATATCCAAAATTTTAACGATGGCACTAACTATTGAAAGCTTTTGTCGTTTTTCAAAATTAATTCAAATTCAAAAAATCATTCCTCATTAAAAAGATTAATTAGAAAAAAATGAGTCACCATTAAAAAAACATTCAATTAAAAAATAAAAATCCAACTTTATAATCAGACATTAGAAGGGTGTATTTCCCAGTTGTATTCGAGCAATGATGTCTTCACCACTTTTTTTTGAAAACTGCCTGAATCACATGATTTTTTTCTAAAAGGTAATTTGATGTTTGGTGTAATTAGGAAATTAAGGGAATCCAATTTTGACTAATTTGGTGACCAAAAAATTGTTTTTCTAAATGTGTAAAATAATAAAACGATTTTTTTTTTTTTAATATAAATTAAAATATTATCAAATAAAAAGTTTTTTTTTAATGAAAATATTAAATATTTCATCTTATTTTATTTTTTTTTTTTTTTT
>Ga0302186_10003995_pt1 | contig 10488 bp, 8 predicted proteins | sample II_Bog_E1_2_FD_198782 | JGI IMG/M metagenome (GOLD analysis project Ga0302186, IMG submission 198782) | Peat permafrost microbial communities from Stordalen Mire near Abisko, Sweden - II_Bog_E1_1 | ecosystem: Environmental > Terrestrial > Soil > Wetlands > Peat | place: Sweden: Abisko, Stordalen...
TTAGCCAGGATTGACTGATAAAAGAATTATTAAATGCGTTGGAGAAAGATTAAGAAGAATAGACCCTGCTCGTTGGGAAAATGTTCCAATAACTTTCAAAACTCATTTCAGAGACGAAGACGGATATTCTGATATCTCCACCTGTGTTCATATTCATGAGGCATTAGAGCGAGAATTTGGGATCGAAGTAAAAGACAGACAGGTGTTAATCAGCGATATAGAAACAGCCTTTTCAATTGTGATGCATAGCCATGAGGCCGTTTAAGGAAAATAAAACAAAAAAGGATTGAGTGAATATTTAAACACCCATTATGAAAAAAAACGAATTATCTAAAATTGAACAAGAAAATCTTCCTTTAAACAGAGAGAAAAAAAGGAAAGTTGTTTTTTTTTTTCATATAAAATGAGAAAAAGAAAGAAGAAGAAAATTTTTTTTTCCCCATTTATCAAATTAATAAAAATCTAATTAGATGACGGGAATATTCGAATAAGAAGTTTTAAAATTTGAAAAAAGAAGAAAAAAAATAAATCCGAAACTTTTCAGCAAAATTAAAAGAAAAAATTCATCAAAAATGCTTCTTCGTTTCAACTTCCGATTCAGCAAATATTTGAAATATTAAATTGGCCGCTTTTTTTCATTTTGTTTATAATCTTTAATCAACAAGACAAAGGATTCTTTCAAAATATCATATGTCAGCAGCACAAATCCATACCATTAAAAGAAAGGCTGAAAGTGCCATTTCTGAACAAGATCTTCCTAAAAGTAAAAAGATCCACAAAGAAGTAAGCCAAATTGCTAATCTTGAAGATACTTTCGCTTTTGACCTGAATGAGTCATTAATTCAGGAGATGATTTTCTGGGAACAAGAGGAAGAAGATTATTTGTTACTTGAAGATTTGAAGTGTCCAAGGAATAAAAAGAAAGAAGATGGCAAGATGAGGGGTGAAAGCAAAAAATCAGCCAAAACTCCTAATGAGTTGTTTTATTTGGCAATCCTTCAGATGAATTTTCTCGAAAAAAAACTTTTGGAAACCTTTCAAATGTAAAGATGGATATTAATAACTTTTTTTAATCGTTAATATAGTACATAAACTTATTATAGTAGAAACAGGGTAAAACATTCTTTCTTTTTTATAAATACGTTTTTTACATTTGATTATTTTTTCTAGAGTTTTTTCCCCAAAAAAAAAATGATTTGTTTTTTGTTTGATATTTTCTTTCAAGCGATTTTCAAAAAATATTAATTTTTTCCTGAAATAAATAAATCACAAATTAGAAAAATTTCCTTGAAATGGGTTTTAAAGAGCTTTTGTTCAAAGCCTATAACAACTATTTATCGTGCCTTAGAACATTTTTTTTTTTTTTTCATATGAAATTTAATTTATTTTTTTAAGTTTCCACTCAAGAAGACGATTTGCTGCTTTCACTCCAAATCGAGACAATGTTGTTTTTCAACAATATCATAGCTATCATTCAGAAATGAGAGAGTTGCAACTTACATTTTATCATAATTTATAAATTTAATTAGCATCAACAAGGCAATTGATAATTCCAGAAAGATCTCCTACTCAAAACTAGATGACTACGAAAAGCAAGTCCATGAATATGCCAAAACTTACTATGAAAATTTCGTTCACGGAAATGGATCAATGTAGAAGATAATTAAATAAATTATTGGCTAATCAATTTTGAATAGTTCTGCTCAAGCAACTTTGGAGAAAATCGACAGGCTCAGCGTTTTGAAAAATGCTAAGTTTTTCTTTCATAATATATATTTTTTTCAAATGATCTCCATATCATTCAAGAGTTGTTGAAGAGACAGAAAAAGATTATGATCCCGAATTGGTCAAATTGGAAAAATTGAAGGCGCAGGTGCTTCTTCAAGAAGAGGGGTTTTTTTAAATTTATTGTCATTTTTGGGTAATTTTCTTTTAAGGGCTGAAGAAAGACTTAGAGAATATGTCAAAGCTAGACCTTTTATGAAAAAATACCTTAAATGGGCTGATTTACAAGAAGAAACTAGATATCAATACATGGGTTAAACCAATTAAAATATAAGGAAAAATTTACAAAAACAACGAACAAAGAATTCTAAAAAAAAATTGAAGAAAAGCTCCCAAATTATTTTTTTTTTAAATGAGAGTCTTTTTCTGTTGAGTTCTTTTTTTATCATTATTGTTATTTTATTAAATAAAAATGATGAGTACCTCTAAATGAACTATAATTTTTTCTCTTGAAAAATTATTTTGATTGAACAAAGGCGAATCTGAATTTCTAAAATACTAAAAATATTATACTTTTATTAAAAAAAAAAGCCTCATATCTATATCATATATTAATATTATATATATGTTAACAAATTATTATTTTATTTTTTCCCAAGAAATTCCGGGTTTCCATGTCCAATTTTTATCTGAACTGCTTTGTCTTTATTGATCAAGGTAGGTTTCTCCATCACTCCGATTTTCATTGGTTTTTCATTGAGATGATGTTCGTGGAGCTTTTTAATAAACGGTGTCGAGGTAAACCCGATTTTTTTGGAGTCTTTCCATTCAAATCTCTGCTTAGTAACATCTTCAGCCCATTTGAAATTCTCCTTTGTATTTTTCTGTCTGGCTGTAATCTCTTTTTATTTTTGAAAAAATAAAATTATTCAAAATGAAACTAATATTTTTTATATACCATCTTTGCTTACTTTATCGATAACACCCATTTTAATTTTTTCCTGACAAATTCATTAAATTATGAAATTAAAAAAAATGTTTTACATAATTGGCTGTGATTGGAGGAGGCATTAAACTAAACGAAATTCTCTTGGGGTTTTCATCATGGATTTTGTTACCAAAAATGTCGGATTTCAGCAAATTTTTCTTTCTGCCAAGTTTTTTCGCTGAATCCAAATTTTCTTCAGTATAAAATTTGTTATAAGTTTGACACCAGTCTGGAGTATCTTTTGAGATTTTCCTAATTTGTCTTTATTAAAATAAAAAGAATCAATTCGTACAAGGCATGTAATTTGACATCTTTTTGAGGCTCATCATCTAATCTTAGAAGAGGCTTTGTAAGTTCAAACATATTTTTCGTTGAAATTCTTTTCGCTTTTGAAACGTTGAGGCCTTCTTCATTCGAAATTTCTGATTTAAAAGTGGTTTTATCGACAAAATTTCCATTTGATACAATTGGGTTTTTAGCTTGCCTTTAAAATTATCAAAAAAACATATATTTTATACAATTCGCAGTTAGAAAAAAAGTTGCTTTATAAAATTCTTGGTCCTCATAATTCTGAAATTCTCTAGATGTAAGGGCACATAATGTTCAATATTGCCTTCTTTCTTATTATGATCATTTTGCTCATTATAAAGTGAGGAAGTATTAGATTGCGCACAGTTAAAATATTTCCTCAAAATTTAAAAAAACAATATTTTAAGACTCAACAAAGATTATTTTACTGATTTGAATAATCTGAATTGTGGAACTGAAAATTGGTTTTATAGTGCTCTGTTGGGTATTCCTTTTTGATATTTGGCTTAAATTCAAAATCAAATTGATTCATGTAATTTCGCTCATATATCCGTGCCCCTTCTCCCTTTTATTATATAATAATACAGGTTGTTTATGGGAGAAAAAAAGAAGAAAAAAACCGGAGATGCCAATCGGGGAACTTTGAGCTTGAGTTGGGGAATTTCCTTGAAATAATCTCCAGTTGCAAAAAATTTTATCATTTTAAGTAGAAAAATAAAAATAAAAAAAAACTTAAAAAAAAAATTTTTGATTAGATAAAATCAAAAATAATTGTTTTTGACAAAAAAATTTTTGAAATGATAAAAAAAATGGTTTTTTTCCTAAAGAGAAATTTCTTTTTATATTTTAAAACAGACATACAATACCAAGCTTTTTAAATTTAAGTAGTTTGGTTTTATTTTGCTTTCAAAACCAACATTTTTATAAGTTCTCCACAAAAAAGAAAGGTTCTTTGATTTCCCTTAAAAATTTTTAAATGTCTCCCATTATATTAACTAATTACTTTAAGAAATTTCTGATCTCTATCTCTTCACTTTGATGGATTCTCTCTGGGATCAATATGTCAGTGCTGACAAAAATTTTGGCATGTCCATTTGAGTTTTCTCCATATTTAGCTCCATTTTTTCCATTTTCGTTATCCTTCTTTTGAGTCTTCAGCCTTTGATCCCAATACCACTTATAAACCTGAGTATGTTTCAAATTTGTTAATCTGGAAAGCTCCTCAATTTTTTTTTTCGACCATGCCTTGTTTTCTTGAAAATTTCGTTTCAAAAGCGAAATTTGAGAGCTGGATTTTTTGATCCTTGAGCTATTCAAAGGTGGTTTAAAGTTATCAATGCATTTCTCAATGAATTGGCTTTCGAGTTGCATGGTCAAGTTAGTAATGTCCCTTAAGGGAACATGAACCTTCAGTCCTTTTGGAGAAGAAGTTTTCGTTTTCATGATAAAGTTGGAGGGGTGTAGATCTTCTATGGGCTCAAGCTTTGCGGAGGGAAACATGTTTTCAGAAAAGGTTTGCATTTCGAGAAGAATTGTTTGAGATCAAATTTTTCAAAAAACTTCATCATTTAAATTCCAAATTAAAGGGGCTGGGTTTTACTCAAAATCAGATTTAAGAAGAAAAATAATTTTCAAGACAAAAATATCCAAAAATAAAAAAATCTTAACAAATATCCAAATCCATATTGTAAATGTCTTTAACCTTGACCCTCCCTGAGAATTATGGCCTGGTCCTTTTGTCATCAGCTGTCATCGCACTTCAATGCTATTTTGTCGGTTTCACAGTGGCACAAAGTAAAAGAAGAGAATACTTTACTCAAGAATTCCTCCAAGAGAATTTTGGTGAAGAACATAAAAAACAATTCGGAACTACGGTTCCACAACAAGGTTACCCAGATCACGGAAGCGGCAGATATTCTCAGAAATTACCATATAAGGCTTGGTTTGAATTAAACAACGCCCAAAGATGTCATCAAAATTTCTTGGAAAGCGTGGCAGTTTTAATCTTTGGTCTTTTGATTTCAGGGCTGGTATTTCCAAATACTGCAGCAATTCTTGGAGCCACTCATATTGTCGGGAGAGTGTTTTATATCCTAGGCTATACTACAAAAAGTGGGGCTGATAAGAGAATATTGGGAGCAATTATAGCCCATGGAACTACATTAGTGTCTTTAGGTTTAGCCATTTATTCAAGTCTGAAACTTTCAAATTTAGTTTAAAATTTGGGTGTGAATAATCGTTTAAAATTGAACAACGATATAATTAAAAACAAAGTAAAAATGCAAAAAAAAAAAATAGAGTAAAAAAATAGGTTTCCGAAAAATTAAAACTCTAAAAAAAATGATTTTTTTTAATTGGATTTGCCTTTGGGGAAAAATTACGAGATTCGGAAAATTTTTCGAGATTTAGAATACAAATAATAAGGCATATTTTTTGCTATTTAAGCCTACTTGCTTTATTGAACAAATAAAATATCAAGATTTTCAATGTCTTTCCTTAAAAGGTACCCATCCTTTTCCTTAACAGAAGATGAGGTCAAAGTCAAAGTAGCTGACTTGCTCAAAGACGTTTCTAATCATGAGACCTCCGAGAATTTCACATCAATTTTTTCCATGATAGACCTCACATCCTTGAACTCCTCCAACACATTCAAAACCATTGAATGCTTTATAGATCAATTGAATGGCTTTTCTAAAACCTATCCAAATTATGAAAATGTGGCTGCAATTTGCGTGTACCCCCCTTTCGTGAGCCAAATTAAAGATCATCTAAAACCGGAAACTGGGGTAAAAATCGCTTCAGTTGCAGCCTGTTTCCCTTCTTCGCAAACCTATTTGGAAGTGAAGAAAAAGGAATGCGAGCTGGCTTTACTTGATGGTGCTGATGAACTTGATATCGTCATTTCATTAAAGTTCTTCCTGGAAAAAAACTATAATAAAGTTTTGGAAGAAATCAAAATTATTAAAAACATCTGCGGCACAAAACATCTCAAAGTTATCCTCGAAACCGGTGTTCTAAAAACCCCAACTCTCATCTATGAAGCGAGTCTTTTGGCCATGGAAGCGGGAGCTGATTTTATTAAAACTTCCACTGGGAAATTAGAACCTGCGGCCACTCTTGAAGCGGTTTATGTGATGTGTGTCGCTATAAATGAGTTTAAAAAAATCAATGGAGGTTCAGTTGGGCTGAAGGCAGCTGGAGGAATTTCAACAGGCGAAGAGGCAATGAAATATTATGTTTTGGTGAAAAAAATATTGGGAGATGCTTATCTTAATAAGGATTTGTTTAGATTCGGAGCAAGCAAGTTGGCCAATGAAATTTTGACCAAAATTGAAGGAGGAGCTATGGTGAATTATTTTGGGGAGAAGTTTCCGAAGGATGAAATTGTGGAAAAAAAATTTACGAAGGAGAAAAATTCTAAGGGGGAGAAAGAAAATGAAAAGAGCTCAAAGATGAAAGAAAATGAAAAAATCAAGTTTGAAGTGACGAAGAAAATTCGGAAGAACAAATTTTTCGAAGAAAGGAAAATAAAAAGTACGAGAATCCAAAACCAAAAGGAAAACAAGAAAATAGGAGAAAAAGCAGAAAAAAATGAAATAAGCGAACAAAATGAAAAAAGTCTTGAAAGCGAAAAAAAAGAGAAACCTAATCGAATCGACAAAAAAAGAAAGAATGACACAAAAATCCTTTTAGTTAACTTAAAGAGGAATAAAAAGAAATAACATTATAATTTTTCAAATAATATTGATTTATTTTTCGTATCCCATTAATTTCTAAGCAAACCAAAAAAATTTTTTAATTTCGAAAAAAAAAATGATATATTTTGAAAATATCCTAAAATAATAAAAAAAACTTATCTGAGAGTTTTTAAATCATATCTATAAAAATTTAATGGGTATTTCCAGAGATTCAAGACACAAGCGTCGTCTTACGGGAGGGCGCATGCCGATCCACAAGAAGAAGAGACTTTACGAGAGTGGAAGACCACAAGCTTCGACCAAATTGGGTGAAAAACGAGTGCGCAGAATCAGAGTGAGAGGAGGCAACTATAAATTTAGAGCCTTAAGAATTAATGAAGGTAACATCAACTGGGCATCTGAAGGCATTGCCAAAAAAACAAAAGTTCTTGATGTGGTATACAATGCTTCCAATAACGAATTGGTGAGAACGAAAACATTGGTGAAGAATTGCATTGTCCAAATCGATGCTACCCCCTTCAAACAATGGTATTTGGCCCATTATAATGTTGATTTATCTTCTAAGAAAGCCAAAGCCAAAAAGGAAGGCGAACAAGTGCCAGAAACCAAAAGATCCAGACATGTGATTAAGAAATTGGAAGCCAGAAATAAAGAGAGATTCATGGACCCTAAATTGGAAGAACAATTCAACACCGGAAGATTGCTGGTTTGTGTTAGCAGCAGACCAGGACAAAGCGGCAGATGTGATGGATATTTGCTCGAAGGCAAGGAACTTGAGTTCTACATCAAAAAAATCGAAAAGAAGAAATAAAAGTATTAAGAATTAGGATTTATACGATCAAGAATTTTAAAAAATTCTTTTTGAAAGGAAAAATTTAATTTAGATTTTTTTTTTGAGAAAAGTTTCAAATTATTTATAGTTTTTAGACACTTTTATATATTGCTCACATCTGCAAGCCTCACCGAAACTTATGAATTCAGGTTTATTAGAACTATTTAATCTAGTTAGATTTTTTTATTGTTTTTTCTTTAAAATTAAAACAAAACAAAAATTTAAAAAAAATCAATTTTCTTAATTAAATTAATTAATTTATAAATTTTTTTCATAATTTTTGAAACTAAGAAAAACAAATGTTTTTTAAAATAATTGATAAAGAATATAAAGCCAATTATTTTTTGAATTCTAAATAAATATAATCAACCCAAAAGCCATATTTAGAATACTGTGAATATCCATTTTTGCCATATATTTTAACTTTTTATGAGGTTTATTTGAAGAATTTTTTATAGTACTTCATAATTCCGAAGGGGAAATTTAAATCAATTGACTTGTTTATTGGAATTCATCAACACCTTTTGAAGTTTTTTGGAAAGAATTGACATAATCTAATAAAAATCCAATTGAAATGCACCTTGAAGAGATCAAAATCACAAAGGAATCGTTTATTTGTAGTGCCATCAAGCGCGTTCGGGAAGAGGATTTCACAAAAGTATCGCCCTTTTCTTTATCTTTGAATAAATAAAAAACTATCCCGATAGAATGACCAATAATAGGCAAAATCTTCAGAATATTGATGAACATTTTTGATTGTTTGATGAGAAATCTCTGTATTTGTCATTGGTGAGATAATGATGTGCGGCCTTTAATGAACCAAATATCGGCAATTTTTCAATCAAATCGGATTGTGAATGAATATTTTTTTGTGTTCTGCATAAATTTTGTTTATTATCAAATTGATAAAAAAATGATAAAAATGGTTTTTTTAATTAAAAAAAAATATTGAACAATTTTTTTTGTTTGAGAAAAACTGATTTTCTTAATAAAATTTTATTAAAAGCCTTTAATGTAAATTGCATTTAAGTTTAATTAATGGGTTTTCTCCACTTTCCAGTCAAATACCTGACCACCATGTTTTGAAAATCAGGTTTTGAGTTCGAACATTCTTCTGTTTCCTGCACTGAGTTGAATTTATTGCAATATTCTCCAAAACCCGTATTCAAATCAGCACCATCAGAACATATTTGAGCGGCAGGACTTCCTTGACCTTCATTGAACACGAATTTCTTGACTGTATTGATGTCGGTTTTCAAATTTTCCATTAGAATATCAAAGGAATGGAAGCTCATATCAGGAACATTGTATTCATCAGTGAAATTATAAACGTTATCAAAGATGATTTCTTCAGTAGTGTTGCCAAGTTCATTGTATTTACTGAGATTTAATCTATATTGGTGATAATTCAAAGGCAAGTTGGTCTCCGCATCCACCTCATAAATCCTAAATTCAGGATATAAATAGCTATATGTGGTCAAAGAACCAGGAATGAAGCTTAAACCAATAGTTGAATTATCAATGAAACTCTTAGACACTTTAAAATCTTCACTATGGGCATGACCGATAAATGTGCTTCTGATAATGTAACTATATCTGTCTACCAAAGCCTTATATCTAATGCTCCATTCGGGCAAGCAAGAGTTAGCTCCAATATGACCTAAAATATAAACTGTTTGGTTCAAATCTTCAGCCGATTGTAGCTCTTTATGCATCCAGTCCAACATATTACCAGGGTCTGTGGCATCAGCAAAAAAGTACCAATTTTGGTTATTGCCGGCTTGGGTATGCATTCCAATGATTTTGAGATTCTTCTCCTTGATGTAATGTGAATAGAAACCGTTCTGTTTGAAGGTAGCAATTGAGTCAGCTCCTAGCCACTCTGCCCAAACATCAGCCAGTCCATCGATTAAAACTTGATTGTGACCATCTTTGAAATCATAAACATTGACTGGGAATGGCTCATGATTGCCAATAATCGGGAAAATAGGGATGTTTGGGAAATATCTTTTCAAGGTCTCAGTCAAAACCACTGAACTGTTCAGGTTTCTTGATGTGTTTTGATGCCAGATGTCATGAGCCATATTGTCACCTGTCCATACAATCAATTCAATATCTATGTGTTTTTGGACGAATTTGGCAAATGCCTCGAAGGTTCTGTGTGGTAAATCACAATTAGAGTCAGTTCCCCAGAATTGTGCAGCTACACTAGAATTCGGAGCTGTCCCACTGTGGTATACACAGCAAAGAGGCTCGTCACAAAAGGCGTTAGATCCTACTGTGTACTCCATATCAACATGTGGGTCAGACAAATGAAGCACTTTGTAAGTCTTATTTACTTGAGCAGGAGAAGGATAAGGATAGGTTTTGTTTGGCTTTCCTTTGAGGATATCATTGACAAAATCCATTGGGTCCAAATAAACATAGTCCAGAGGACAAACTTGGAGTGAGTCGCCACAAATGAATGATGAACTGAAATAACGTAATTTGAAGGAATCTATGACATAAGGAGCCATTTCGGTGATTGCACCTGCGCAAACCTCTTCTTTTTGCAATGCGATAGAACAAAATGCTGTGATTATTGTTTCCACTAATGAAATGAGATTTTCAGCTGGCACCAAATTCATCAAAGAAACAAAAGCTTCACACCCTGAGCAAACCAAATTAAATTGGAGGGACTTGCTTTTGGGGGACATGGCAGAGAGAAAGGAGTTAATTTGGATTTTTTTATGTGCAGGAATTAGATTTTGGAAGGTTGGGTCTTTCAGAAGCGAGGTGAAGGGGTCAGTAGCTGATGATTTGAGAGCTAGGAGGGAGCCGAGGCTCATAATTAAGAAGAGAATTGGGAGGAGTGATTTCATTGCCATTATTTTTTCCTTATTTTGAATTTTTTTTTTTTTTTTTTAAATTTAATATAATAAATTTTATAAAAGGGT
>Ga0302186_10003996_pt1 | contig 10487 bp, 5 predicted proteins | sample II_Bog_E1_2_FD_198782 | JGI IMG/M metagenome (GOLD analysis project Ga0302186, IMG submission 198782) | Peat permafrost microbial communities from Stordalen Mire near Abisko, Sweden - II_Bog_E1_1 | ecosystem: Environmental > Terrestrial > Soil > Wetlands > Peat | place: Sweden: Abisko, Stordalen...
TTTTTCAATATGCATCTAATCGCTAATAGCATTTGTTCCAAGATCACTTGATCTTCAGAACCTATCAACTTCAATAATTCATCCAATATATTATATTCAAGTAATTGGTCAATTATTTTAGAATTTCCCATCAATGCTAGGTTGGAAATCACGCACCAAGCTCGTCTTTCGACCTGAAAAGAGATAAATTCAAAAAATAATTATTTAATACTAGACAATCATCATTGAAATCTGAATGAAAATTCATCAAACATATGATTTTTTCCATATAAATAGCATTGTTAACAATTAATGAAACAACCTCTTGGTTTCTATCTGTCATAATGGCAAGGATTCTCAACACAGCTGATAGAATTTCCGTGTTCTTTTGACCCAAAAGAGAAATAAAAGGGTCCAATGAACAAGCTTTTAATACTTTTTTTTTTTGTCCAACATCATGCATTTTGAGAATATTTCCTAATACTCTCAAAGAAAACAAAATACATGAGTCAATTGAACTGAAGCTTTTAACAAATTAAAATTAAATGGTTGATTAAGCGAAAAATATACTATAATACAGAACCTAATTTGATTAAGCACCCTGAATGAATTAGGCATTCAATTACGTTCATTTCATCGGCATATGTGAGAAATAGTTTTTCTGTTAAATAATCTAAAGCGCTAAGAGCATCCTCCAAAATTTCAGGATCTCTTTCTTCGACAATAACTTTCACCAACCATATGGTCACGTTATTTATTAATTCAAAATTGAGAGGGTTGTTCTCACCATCGTTCTCAAGCCAAATTCCAGAATTTAACATTAATTTATATCCATTTTTCATTAAAATTTTGATTAAATCAAGAATTCCGAGTTCATTTAGAATCATTTCACGAATTTCTTCCTTTTTTTTTCCGGTTGCCCATAAAACCTTTATTTATTGTATTTATTTAGAATCTATAATAATATTGTTACTAATTCAACTAATCCAGGATGTTTGAACACTAATATCCTCAAGTTCATTATCCCTCTGTTATTGATTTAAAAAAATGTTCTTATCAAATTTATTAAAATTTTTTTGGTTTGAATTTCTAGAAATTCCAAAAATTCTTTTACAAAAACTGATTTAATTTTTTATTTAGAATCTATAATAATAACTAGTTTAGGATGTTTGGACTCTAATCTCCTTTTAAAATTATTATTATCAAATTTATTAAAATTTTGTTGTTGTTGCTGAATTTCTTATAAATTCCAACAAATACTTTACAAAAAACTGATTTATATCAAATAAGCAATACTTTAGATCATATTATTCAAATTTCTTCATATATATTAATTAATTTTCCTTTAAAATATCTTACATCCCTTACAAATCACCTGTCCATCCCTATTCCCATTCACAAAGACAGCTTCCCCCTCTTTCCCCTTCAAACTATCTAATATTGGTGTATTCGTGCCTGCAATCTTCAAATTACCTACAGAATTTCTCTCATAACTCGAATATTTCCTCTCTTCAGCCAAAGAAGTGCTATTATTCTTCTCTAGTTTCAATTTCTCTTGACTTTCCTGCATATTTTCTAATATCTCGTAATGCTTTTTCTCCATTATCAGCTTTTCATGCCTCAAAGAATCGATTTCTTTATCGTTTTCAAGGCTTTTTTTCACGATTTCCTGATATTTCTCAGTAATTTCCTCTAATTGAGTAGAAATTTCAGGCATTTTAGCTAAGGAATTCTCGCTTTTAAACTTCAAAGCCTCAATTTCCTGGTTTTTTTCTAATAAATTCGCTTCTAAAAAGCCGTTTTTCTTGTCTTTTTCTAATAACTTGGCTTCTAAAACTCCGATTTCCTGGTTTTTCATTCTTAAAAATCCGATTTCCTTTAAAACCTCTGTTTTTTCCTTATAAAAGGCTTCTTTTTCCTCAAGACTTATTTTGATTTTCTCTTCAAAAAGCCTGGTTCTCTCTATATTTTCTTGATTTTCTGTATCAAAATCCTCGATTTTCTTCAATAAATCCATTTTTTCGCCTTTTAAACTCTTGATTTTCTCTTTAACCTCATGATTTTCTAATAAAACCTCAGCATTTTTCTTATAAATTTCCGACTTTTCAATATCAAAAGCCTCGATTTTCCTCAATAACCCCATTTTCTCTTTATCGAAGCTTTCTGAACGCTTCAAAATCACTTCATCACATTTCTTCACGATTTCTTGCTTTTCCTGGCTAATTTCCTTATATTTCTTCATAATTTCATTGTTTTTCGAAGCCAAAACCTCACTTTTCTCTTTAATTTCTCTTTGAAAACCAGCCTTTTCCTCTTCAAAAGTCTTCTGTAAAGTCTTTATATCGTTGTTTTTTTCCTCAATATTAGCTTTTATTTCCTGATTTTCCCTTAATAAAGTCAAGACTTTCACTTCAAGACCTTCTATAGTCTTTTTTAGATTAGAAATCTCTTGAATTCCATGGTCTTTATCAAGAATTGAGGATTTTAAGGCGATTTCTCTAGTTTCTAGCTTTTCTCTTAATTCCTGAAGGTGAAAATCATGGTCTTTTTCTAATTTCTTAAGACTTTCATCACGAAAAACCGATTTCTTTTTCAGTTCTAGATTTTCCATTAGACTTTCATCGAGTTTTCGCTCTAAATTCAAATATTTGTCTTGAAGTTCGTTATGGGAAAGAGAAATTTCCTGCGATTTTAAGGCTTTTTCTTGATGAGAGGAAAGCAAGAACTCAATTTTCTGGTCTTTTATAGAAATTTCCTCGTTTTTATAAGAGATTTCATCCTTTAAAGACTCGATTTCTTTGAGTTTTAAAAGGAGGTCTTCTTTTTCTTTAGTGATTTCATTGATTTTAAGTTGAAAGCCTTGATTTTCTTGTGATAAAAGCTCGATTTTAGCTCGGTTTTCAATGTTTTCTTGCGAAATCTGGCTTAAAACATCAAGTTTTTCTTTATTTTCTGCTAATTTAATAAGGTTTTTTTGTTTTTCTGATTCATTTTCTTCAAGCTTTTTATTAAGAAAATCGATTTTCTCTTGATTTTCTAATGACATTTTGAAGTTTTTCTGGTTTTCTATTGATAAATCCTGATATTTGTCTTCTGAAGCCTCAATTTCTTTAGTTAAATCATTAATAAATCTTTCTTTTTCTAATAAAAGATTGAGGTTTATATCTTTTTCTAAGTCTAATCCATTGAATTTCTCTTGATTTTCCTTCAATAAATCAACATTTTTTTGGTTTTCTGAGGCTAATTCAATGATTTTGGCTTCATTATCTTCAAGCTTTTTATTTAGAAAATCGATTTTCTCTTGATTTTCTAATGAAATTTTTAGGTTTTTCTGGTTTTCAATTGATAAATCCTGATATTTGGCTTCTGAGGATTCAATTTCTTTCTTTAAATCATCAATAACTTTTTCTTTTTCTAATAAAAGATTCAGTTTTTCTTGATTTTCCTTCAAGAAATCAAGGCTTTTTTGTTTTTCTGAGGATAATTCAATGATTTTAGCTTCATTTTCTTCAAGCTTTTTATTAAGAAAATCTATTTTCTCTTGATTTTCTAATGAAATTTTTAGGTTTTTCTGGTTTTCTATTGATAAATCCTGATATTTGGCTTCTGAGGCTTCAATTTCTTTCTTTAAATCATCAATAATACTTTGTTTTTCTAATAAAAGATTCAGCTTTTCTTGATTTTCCTTCAAGAAATCAAGGTTTTTTTGTTTTTCTGAGGATAATTCAATGATTTTAGCTTCATTTTCTTCAAGCTTTTTATTAAGAAAATCTATTTTCTCTTGATTTTCTAATGATATTTTGAAGTTTTTCTGGTTTTCTATTGATAAATCCTGATATTTGGTTTCTGAAGCTTCAATTTCTTTCTTTAAATCATCAAGAAATCTTTCTTTTTCTAATAAGAGATTGAGGTTTTTCTCTTTTTCTAAGGCTAAACCCTGGTTTTCTTCATTATTGAGTATAAGGCTTTTTTGTAAAACATTGAATTTCTCTTGATTTTCCTTAATAAAATCAACATTTTTTTGGTTTTCTGAAGTTAATTCAATGATTTTGGCTTCATTTTCTTCGAGCTTTTTATTGAGAAAATCAATTTTCTCTTGATTTTCTAATGAAATTTTGATGTTTTTCTGGTTTTCTATTGATAAATCCTGATATTTGGCCACATTATTCAAACTCTGGTTTTTTAAGTCCTCAATAAAGGCTTCTTTTTCTAATAAAAAATCGAGGTTTTTCTGTTTTTCCTTCATTATTTCCTGATATCTTTCTTCAATATTCGAGTTATTCTTCCTTAAGTCCTCAATTTCAGCCTTTAATTTCTCTATATTTTCTTGATTTTCAACGGTTTTCTGATATTTCTCTTCACTAGTATTCAAGAACTCAAGGTTTTCCTGTTTTTCTCTAGATAAATCGATATTTCTCTGGTTTTCTATGCATAAGTTATTAAATTTGGCTTCATTTTCATCTAGAGATCTTTTCAATTCATCAATAATCCCTTGTTTTCCCTTCAAATCCTCTTGATTTCGCTGGTTTTCTAAGCATATTTCGTGATATTTTGCCTCTTTATTCTCTATATTTCTTTTTAATTCCTCGAGATTCTCTTGATTTTCCTTTATAATTCCCTCGTTTTCTCTCAATTTCCCTTCATTTTCATCGTTTTTTCGCATAAAAACCTCAATTTTCTCATTATTTTCCCTCAATTTCACTAGCAAAACCTCTTTTTCCTTAGAAATCTCCTCATATTTCTCTATTTCCCTTGATTTCTCTATTAAAAGTCCTTTTATCGTCTCATTTTCATTAGAATTCATCGTTTTCATGTTTTCTTCTATTTTTCCCTTCAAAACCCTGATTTCCTCTTCATTTTCCTCGATTTTCCTCTTATTTTCCTCATTTTTCTCTATAAACTCCTTTATTTTCTCTTGATTCCCTGCTTTTTCCTTCTCATAATCCTCGATTTTCTTCTTTAAATCTTCGATAATCACATTTTTCTCAGTATCATCTGAAATTTTCCTCTTATTTTCCTCAATTTCCTTATTCAAAGTCGATAGTTTCCCTTCCAAAGCCATGTTTTTCTTCAGAAACTGTTCTCTTTCCATAGAAATCCGATCGTTTACCAGGAAACTCTCGCTTCTTTCAACTTCTTCACTACTTTCCATATTTTCGCTATTCTTTATATGACTCATGCTTTTGGCTGTGAGTTTCTGTGATTTCAACATTTCATTTTCCGCCAATGTTTTCTCTAATAAAACCTTAATTTTCATTATATCGTCATCTTTTCTCGATGTGCTATCGATTTCCATCTTGCTTTTACTCCGCATAAAATCTATATTAACTCCTGAGTCTTTCAATGATGATGAATTTTTCATATAATTTAAAGGCATTGAAGCCAATAAATTCGAGTGTTCAGGTAAATTTTGCAGATATCCTTTGCGTTTGTTGAGGTATTTTTTATCGAGAACCTTCAAAGGAGAAAACCCAAGTTTTTCTCTAACTTCCTCTGAGACTTCTATGGAGAAATTGTTGCGGAAATTGTTAAGAGTCGTGCATTTTAACAGATGATATGTCAAAGAATCAAGATTCAAATCCAAATTCGGCTGTAAATCCTTGGATTGTAAAGAAAGCTTCAAAGTTGTTAATAAAGACTTCTCAAGCTCCAAAAACTAAAAAATTGTATTAATATTTCATTAATATTTTATTGGTATTCTATTAGTATTTTATTAGTTTTTTATTAATATTTTATTCATATTTTATTCATATTTTATTAGTATTTATTTAGTATTTTATAGTATTTTATTAATTTATTAGTATTTTAATAGATTTTATTAGGTTTTCTTACGGTGCCTTTAGAAAAAAGGTTATCCCAAATGAAATATACAGTCTGGAAGCTGAGAATATCTACAAAAAGCGCCCTGAGACATAAATCAATACAAAACTCAATGAATTTATCATATTCTTCCAATTTGAGATCGTTAAACATCTTATGTGATTTGGCGGTTTCATTCAACAGACGCTTTTCATTCTTAACGAAGTCAGGATTCATGAAATCAGAAGGCAATATCTGTTGGAAAAGCTGATCTATAGTCCAAAAAGCGATATCTTCTTTAACGAAACATAATAGAAAAGACACGATAAGAGTAAGACCCTATTTATAGAGAAAATATAAAGAAAATAATGAGATTTTATAGAGTTTTTATATAAAATACAGAGAAAATAATAATTTTTTATAGACAATTTATAGAAATTAATGAGTTTTTATATAAAATATATAGAAATTAATGCTTAAAATATTAGAGAAAATATTATAAAAACATTAGAAAAGTATAAGAGAAAATATTAGAGCAACATTAGAGAAATTAAGAGAAAATATTAGAGAAAATATTAGAAAAATATTATAGAAAATATTAGAGAAAATATTAGATGAAAATATTAGGAGAAAATATATTAGAGAAAAAATTATAGAAACAAAGAGAAAATATGAGAGAAATTACCCTGAAATATTCGAATTGAGGATTTCTGGCGAAGAAAGCATAAAGGACATTCTTAATAGGGTCTGTCAGAATCTCATGTAATAAAGAATCCTGGCTTGTGGCGTAATAATAGAACTCGCGAAATGAGAAATTGAGCTTGGAAACATTGAATCTTTCCTATAAAATCGATGAATTTCTCAATAAAATCACCCCAAAACTCATACTTTCATGAGGTCCCCATCGATTTTGGCCTTTAAACCCGTGAATTCGGCCTTTTTCTCTTTAAAGATGTTCACATATTCCTCGAATTTCATATCAGAAACATTGATAATTCTAATAAAACTCGGTTTTTCTCATATTTTTAGCTATATTACTCTTCCAAGCCCAGATAATTGATCCATTTGTTAGCAATTTTACTATTAAAGTTCCATTTTATCTGATTCTAAAGCCAAAACCTCTATAAACCTCTGATAAACTAATAAGAAAATCTATACAATCGTCCTGAAATTGTTCTGATAATTCATCTCTTCCTTGCAGATGTCACAAGCTCTATGTTTAACATTTTGTTTCTCTGAATAGCCAATGATCTAATAAGAAAAAGTCAATGTTTTGCAAAAAAATAGAAGAAAAATTCACTGTTTCTTTATGTTTCGCACAATCAGAACAAACGGCTCGTTTGCATCTTTTGCATTTATGTTTCCTTTTTACGGGACTAAAAGGGAATTTTATTGATTTATTAGGAAAGTTATGGGGGAAGAAAAAGGCACAAGATGAATTTCTTGAAACAAAGCTCACAACAATCTTTTTCTGAGAATTCGAGAGATTTGGTGCGTTCTATCATCAGATAGGTCAAAGGAAATTTTTTAAATAAAATTATTTAATTTGAGAATTAATATTCAGAGGAGGAAAAAATATTAGAAAATAATTGAGAAATTTTGTAAATAAAAAGGAGATTTTTTTGGAAAAATCTCATTAATTTTCAAAAGTTTTTCTTATTTCACATTTTATGTTATTTATATAGAAACTATTTGTTTCTTATTAAATAAAGATTTCAATAGATTATATTAGACTAAACTTTAGTGAGAAGAGGAGAAAAAAGTAATAAAAAATAATTTCAACGAATAATTTTGAAAATTTCAGCCAAAATATATCCCTTATTAGAGGTTTTTATAACTTTTGTATAAAATGACATCGAAAATTACTTAGAAGGCCAATCAGTTTACCTCGATTGGGTTCCATTAAATATACATAATAATTTATAATATTTGAAAGAAAATCCAACTTTTCTTAAAAAACATCAAAATGATAGGATTTCCCCCTTTCAGAATACTGTGAAAACTCATTATGTTTTATTACCTTTCTACTCTTCTAAGTTCTAACTAAAATTTAGTCTATATAATCAATCTAAAGAAAAATTTATTGTATTCTAAAGAAAGAGATTATAGAGAAATCTATAGAATTATATTTATTCTCATTATTATTTTTTTTAATCTATAGGCATAAATCTCTAGAAAATATTATTCTTTTTTAAAATCCTCACATATAAATAGTTTAAAAAGAAGAATAAAAAAAAAGTCCCTTCCTTATTTTCATATTTCACCTTGTCTGATTCAAAAAATGAACAAAACCCTCCTTTTCTTTCTTATTTTTTCTCTGATTTTCCATTGTGTGCTCTGTACTCTTGATGCTTGCGATGACAACTGTGATGATTGCAATGATGACAACACTTGCAATGACTGCGACGACAGCTTTCTATTGTCCGCAAACGCCGATTATTGTGTGAGTTGCAACAATGTTACCTATGGGTTTCAAAACTGTGAATCCTGCAACAGTTCCGGCTATCAATGTCTCAATTGTTCTGATGGATACACTCCCGCTACAACCAATGCTGGTGGCTGCGTCGAATGCACAAGCTCTGGCGGTGTTTCCAATTGTGGAGAATGTCACACAGATTCCAGAGAATGCTTTGAATGCAATACAAATTACACATTGCTGCCAACAAATTCCTGCATTTTATGCAATGACACCACTCTAGGAGTCATAAACTGTGCAGCCTGCAGCAATAGTTCCTTTGCCTGTGAAACATGTAATACTAATTACACTTTATTGCCATTGGTTAAAACATGTGCCCTCTGCAATGGTACTTTCGGGGTCCCATCTTGTTCCGATTGCAGCACTACTTCCTTCGAATGCAATCAATGTAATCCTGGTTATACACCATTGCCAGATGTTAGAACATGTACTTCATGTAATGGGCTCTTGGGGATCCCTGGATGTGCTGAGTGTAACACCACTGAATTCCAATGTCTCACTTGCGCCACCAACTACACGCTCACGCCACTAGGGTTGTGCGTCCTCTGCAATAGCTCGTTAACGGGGATCAATTACTGCGCAGAATGCAACACTACATCATATAATTGCATCACGTGCAATCCAGGGTATTATCAAAAATATGCTCCTCTTGGACTTTATGAAAATTGCGGAGCATGTTCAGTCGGTTGTTCAAACTGCACCAACTCCACAAATTGCCTCACATGCAACACTGGCCTCAATTTAGAATCTGGCTCATGTGTTTCCAACTCGACATGCACATCTGGCCAATATATTCTCGCCGCAACTGGACTTTGTGATTATTGCAATGAAACAGGTCTTGCAATAGTCAATGGTGTATGCACTCCCAACATCACTGCCACAGTCTCTGTCACACTCGGCACAGCAAATACTCCAATAATTTCGGCCACTTGCTCGAATTACGGATATCAAGTCTTTTATGTCTTTGGTATAGGAAATATCGTTAGTTCTTTGAGTTTTGCAACTGTAATGGCCATGGCAGTGTCTAATGGCTTAAGAAATGAAGTTTCTTCCAATGACACACTCTATTATATTGGGTATGGTAGTTCTCAATTGGGTTCGGCTTCAGGCAGCAATTCTTTTAACTTGACCATAGACACTGTGCTGAAAAATTCAGGGGAAACCTACACAATAAGTCTTTGGTGTTTGAGTTCTTGGGGAAACTATTATTCCAGTCCAGCAACAAATACCTGGGTGCAACCTTCCAATGGTGGAAAACCTTTGGTTATCTCTATTAATATTTCAGCCTCATTAACAGAAGCTCAAACCATTTTGTTAGGAACTGCTTTTCTAACAACCGCCAAATTAAACCGACCGTTGTACACTGCTAGCGGCGACTTATGTCCATATGCGAGTGCAACAAGCGCAAGAATATTGCAAAATGCCACAGGGATCAGCTACACCATGTTGCCAAATTACACAGCCACCACTGACAACACATCAAGTATAGTCTCAGCCGCACTCAACAGCAGTAATTTTATCACTGGTCTCACAAGTACTTTCCAGAGCCTATCCAGTACATCAATAACTGTGACTTCCACTCCAACATTTGTCCAAATGTCGACAACCACGGCTTCTGGAACCCCACCAACATTCACTACAAATTATCCAACCATTGTTTTCTCCAATAATTCAGCTACCATTCCTTTGACTATGACCACTTCTGGAACCATCTATTGTGGAGCAAGCACTTCTACTGCATACAATGCTTCATTAGTCATGACTGCAGGTTCCATTACTTTCAGCGCATTGTCAGGAAATCAATCTTTAACCAATTTAACTGAGATAACCGTTAGTGCTAATACTTCTGTTAGTTGTGTTGTTTATGGTTTGAATGCTAGTTTGGGATATAATGCTTATTATGCAGGGATAAATACTGGAATCCCTCCTTATTATACTGCTGTTTATGGACAATATGTGAATGGAACCAGCGGCAGCAGCAGTGTCAGCGGAAATACGAGCAGCGGAAATACGAGCACTGGACTCAGGAAATTAGAATTTGTTTTGGGAATTATGATCATTGGGATGCTTATGGTCCTTGGATAATTTCAGATTTATAAAGAATAATTAATTTTTTTTGGAAAAAATTAATAGAAAAATTCATACTTTTTTTTTCAAGGCTTTTTCTAGAGATTTTACTTTTAGGATTTAATTCCATTTTCAAAACAAATTTCCAAAAACTAATTAAGTTTTT
>Ga0302186_10003998_pt1 | contig 10477 bp, 13 predicted proteins | sample II_Bog_E1_2_FD_198782 | JGI IMG/M metagenome (GOLD analysis project Ga0302186, IMG submission 198782) | Peat permafrost microbial communities from Stordalen Mire near Abisko, Sweden - II_Bog_E1_1 | ecosystem: Environmental > Terrestrial > Soil > Wetlands > Peat | place: Sweden: Abisko...
GCAGTGACCATTTATCATTCAGTTTTATTATTGAGAATTAATATTATTAAATTTATTAGCATTAGATCAAACAAATGAATGTTGTGAGGTTGAAATAGCTTTAAACTCGGGTGATAATGACTTAAAATCAGAATTTTCAGCGAAATTATTCTTTGCATTTTTGAATAAGCCTTGAACTTAAGTCTAAAGATATATTTTGGCTGGGCAAAGCGGATTGCTTTTGGGGATAAAATCATTTTTGTAAATTGTTTCTGCATAATCTCAAAAGTACCATATTGCCGATTATAGTCAGGAGTATTATCAGGTTTTTCTGTCATAGTTATTTTTTTGGCAAAATATTCCGGATTAGGATTGCTAAAGAATTCTCCATAAGTAGTTTTTCCAAACCAATTATTTCCTATCTTGATTTTATCAGGGATGTAGGTGTAATTGTCTTTCTTAACATCCTTATGAACATATTCTTTAGCATATGTACTCTTACTACGCATGGGAAACTAGGCGCGTGTATAACGATCAGTTGGTTTTACATATTGGTTATAGCCGGTGAAACCTGGAAAATGTAACTTGTATGATGTAAGCTGTGTAATTGACCCACTGCTATGTAATAGGTCTTCAGGTTTTGATTTTTCAATTTTATCTCCCTGTTTGCCTTGAAATCCTTCCTTCTGTGTGGATGTTAGATCAAGATGCGGTCCTTTCAATGTTGCATATTATTTATTTTGGTTTATGATATTGGGTATATTTTGTTTAGGAACAAAGCTTCGCTGATATATGGTATTTTTAGTGAGGTCTGGTTTAATGAGTTGAAATTTGCAGAGGTGTCGACCGCAATTGCAGGAACTGCATAGGCAAGATTCTTGATCGTGAGGAGAAAAGTTGCTATGACTAAGTTTAGAGGAAGTTTGAGCAAAAGAATCAGTGTTGAAACCAGCTTCATGATCATTTTTACTGCGTTATGTTTAAAGCAAATGTGGGCTATTTTCCAATGAGTTTGGATTTTAAATTTTCGACTGTCCACTGACGCGGGATTTCATTTTTATTTGAAATAAGGGCTTGGTCAAAGAAGAGGAACGCTCAAGCCGGGGAAGAGATCTCATGCTGGTTGAATATTGTAATAATAAATTTAATAAGGCTGGCAATTAATTGGAAATTGAAAAGAAATCAATTCTTGAATGATAACTAAGAAATGATATTTAAATTAAATGATGATTTCAACTGATTTTGAAGAATAATTTTAATACAATCCGAAAAGATGTTTCGGGGAGAAGGATAAAAATTTCCCTTTTAATGTAAATATATTTAGTATTTAATTAAATATATTTACTTAATGGAAGGCGGAGGAAAAACAGCATTTTTACAGCACAATGTTAGATATTTTTCGGCAGGAAACCAAACCAAATTTGAACAACAAACTGGAGGGAAAATTTGTGACAAACAACTCCAAGGATATACATATCTAATAAGAGGTAAACAATTACAATGCGGAATGTGTGGTGAAACATGACCTTTATCTACGAATCCAAACATTAAAAGCATTGTCCAAAGTATTAAAGACCGTGGCTTCACAATTTATTATTCGGAGAAGCAAGGGAAATTTGGTTTTAAATGCAACCATTGTGCACATTGAAACCTAAACATTGAAAATTGAAGAAGATATATTGAACAAATGAAAAAGCCTTTGGAAATCACCGAACAGAGGCTTTTGATCAAAGTTTATATTATTTTTTTCGAGCATTCAAGTTTTTGTTTTCTTAAAAATATAATATAATTAGCTCTTGCCTGGTGTAGTTTAGGATTATTGCCAAAGTGTATATCTTTAGAGATCTATCGTTGCAACTCAGAGAAACAAAGCCTCCCTCTGCTTTATTGATCATGGATGTCTTCAAAGCGACTTCGATCTACGTTGATGGTTTAATTATCTTCAATTTCTAAAAACGGTTTCGCAATCGAAATTTGAGTGATAATCTGAATAATAAATTAATATTTTAATAAAGACAAGCCACAACTATGCAAAAATAACTTTTCAGTCATTAACCGAATGTTGAAGAAAATATTTATCCAAAACTTTTATCCTGAAGAATCTTTCATATAATCCAATATATCTTATCTTCTTGTTATCTTCAATTATCATCATGTCATCTTCAGGTACTTTATTAAAATTTAACTTCTTTGGATATCTTTGGCTGTTCTCAAATCTTTAAGAAGGACTCATAAGATTGCCCCTCACTCAATCTCTTTGAAAAAATAATTAAAACAATAATAACCAATCATAAAAAATTGTTTAGGGATAGCCAAAAGGTTGAATCATACATATCTTGTCTTTATTACTTATTTATTAAAAAATTTTAATTCACCAAAATGGATATAAGCTATAATGTTATTCAATTTACTCTTCAATCATTTTTTTAGGGAAGCGATGGTTCACAACTTTGGAGAGGGTAGGGACTTTCGAAGACATTGAAGGAGTGAATATTCTTAGCACTGAATTAAAAATACAATACAGTGTAGTGATATGCTACTCAATATGAAAGGATGTTATTTTTTGTTGAATCAATGAAGATAGTAAAAGAGCACCTTTGTATTATGATGAATAAAGCCAGACGTGAAACAGAAGCCCAAGAAATTCGAAGGGTTGACTGGGTAAAGGAAGAAGTACTATGTTAAGAATCCGAACAGGTATCGAATAAATTGAATGAAAGAGAAGTATCCCCAATAATGACTCCAGAGACGAAAGGACTATTCACTTTGATTTTATTTGAGGGCAATGTATGTGAGTCTGATGGGGATGATGACTGTGATAAAAATGTATATCAGGCACGACAGCATAGCTTGCAAATATATTATAGAGTCTTATAGAGTATATCTGAATTTAAAAATAAGTCAACTAGTATTGATGAGAATTGAAAAATTCTTTTTAATACTATTTCACTTTTCTATATAATTAGACCGTTATTAATTAAAAACAGAAACTAATGAGCAAGAAAGGGGATACAAATTCAAATAATTTGAATATTACCAAAAAGAGTAAACTTAAAACTGAACCCAATGAGAGTTATAACGAGGTCAATAAGTAAAATCCATCTGCTAAGAGTGTATATGAGAATATTAATGATTCGTATCAGGACAATAAATATAAAGGCACAGAGAAAGCAGTCAATGGTTCTATGATGGTTTCTCCCACTTTCCATACTGGAAATGTGCTGTCCCTCAAAGATTAATTATTTAAGCAAGAGTCTAAGTATCTAAGCATTGGCTTCAGTTTAAAATAAATCGATAAAAATCAACCATAAAAGTCTAACTTTATGAAAAATGGAGAAAAATAGCAAATATCCAAAGCTTCTAAAAATAGCGATTAAAAATGTAAGCAACTTTTTCGAGAGAATGAATAGATGCGGGCTAAGTTAGTTTAACACTATCAATCTAAGAGATATTGGAAAAAGATATAAAAACTCTTCTAACAAGAAGATGTGGATGCTGTTCTAGCTTGGAGAGATTCCATTTAAAAGTATCAGACAGTCAAATAAAAAGCTCAAAAATACGAGGAATAGTTAGCAAAAATAAAAGAATAGATAAAATCTAAAGATGAAAAGATTATGGCTTTTGAGAAGCAAATTGCCCAATAAAAAAATGATACTCGAGTTATATCTCAAAAGAAATGCAAAGGATGTGAAAGTCTTGAACAGAAAGAGAAGGATTATTTTTAACTTTATTAGCAAAACAAAAAAATTTCAAAGCAGCTGGAAGAGGCAAAGGATAATAATGCTCTCAGCAGCGAATTGCTTAAGAAGTCAGAATAAAAATATAAACTTTCTCAAATTGTTAAGGAAGAATTATAAAAGAAAAACAGTAAATTGAACGAAAAAGAAAAAGAGCTGGCAAATTAATTGAGTACAGACAGAAAAAGTAGTAATAAGCTGCATATCGAGATCGAACAATTGAAATAAGCTAAGTATCAGTCATAGAAATCTTTGAGCAAATTATAAGAAAAATATAAAAGATAGGTTAATGATTTAAAGGAAGAACTAAAGGAAGTTCAGGAAGATAAAAAAATATACTAAGGTGAAGTTGAAAAATTAAGAAATTAATTAAGTTAACTCAAACCAAAAATTTTAAAAATGGAGATATAAATCAACAGCATGGATTCCTCATTAAAAATTAAAAATAATTAATGTGAAGAATTGAAGAAACGACATATTGAAGGAATGACTGATGAAGTCAAAAGGAAGAATGACTTGTAAGCCTTACTCAAGAATAAAGAAGAAGAACTGAGTAAAGCTTATCAATTGATTGACTAGTCATAACATTTAAAAGTAAAGATTTAATTCGAATTGAGTCAATAGAGAAAAATTAACGAGGATAAGGAGGAAGAAATTAGCCGATGTATGTAGATAATAAAGGATTTATAGGGAAGATATAAATAAGTCTAAGAAAGCTAACATAGAATTAAAGACACTAATCAATTTTTTAATTTAGGCAAAACAAAGAAATAAAGCAATTTAAACTGTATTAATACTCAGAGCACTCCAACCCAAAGTAATGGTTATTCAAAAAAACTATCCTCAAAGATAAAGTAGATCTACTTATTCATTAAGCAGTCTTCATAATAAAATATGGACTCATTTCAAAGGCGAAAACTTCGAGAAGAATAATCAGAAGATAGATAATCAGTTACTCTTCTTCAAACATAACGATATATCAATGAAATCAGTAGTTAACTCTCTGGTTTCATGAATAAATACATGTACGTTCATAAGCAAAATGACATCCTGAGGGAGCAAATAGAGAATGAAGTAAAATACAAAGAACAGGAAATGAGTCAACTAAAGAAAGAAGTTTAATTAAAAGAGGAAGCCTTAAAATGTATCGCTTGTTTTGTACCAGATGATTTCAAGGATTTGGCTCTTGAGTTTCTTTATATGACTGAGCGACTGAGCAACGATGAACCTCACTAATAGGTTTAATTTGAATAATATGAGGATATGAAATCTACATTATAAAACGAAAGCAAAGATTGGAAGGAAAACTATCAGAGAATAGATAGAAGATACAAAAAAATGGAAGAGGAGCTCCATCGATTATAGTAGGAAAATTAAGATATGCGCAAAAAGTTTAAGGGAAAGGAAGTGAAGAAACCCTATGCTGATTTTTAAAGCAGGGAAATAGTGAGTAAAAAGGATATTCGCAAAAAATACAAATTTGATAATTGAATCTTTAATTAGGATTAATCTTATAAATATCATTGATAAGCTTTTGATTTTCTGATGTATCTAATCAAAATATTTTTGACCTCTTCATCAAATTTTAGGTAGTGCCTCATCATACAAATATTTTATAACTTTTAACGCACCAGGGCGTACTCTATTGATAAGACTTTCCTGTTTGTTGATTGACTTTAATATTTGAGCACAATATTTACTATCTTTTAAAGAATGTTTGGCTTATTTTGAATTGATTTTACTTGATGGAGCAAAGTATAAAATTATTCTTACGAAAAGATAGTTACATATTAATTTTATTAATCAATAATTAACTATATGTGATCGAGATATGAGGAAAGTCTAGTTAGTTGTTCAGTTTCAGGATTATGCTGATTTCTTTAGAAAGCGAATTGTAAATTGGGCATTAAAGTCGTAGAACTGGTATTATCACAACATAATTAGCGCTATAAGGGTTTTTATTTTTTATTTCTTACTGGATTTTGCAATTATTATTTTTAAGACTTAATTTATTTGTTCTCTTTTTTAGGAGGAAATAAGTTTTTATGAATATTTGCGATTAACTGAGAATTTTCCCAAATATTACAACTCTTTTAAACTCTTGAAATGTTATTTTGAAATATGGACTGGTTCTTAAGCTTAAATTATGGCAAATTATGTAATTCTTTTTTGTCAATATATTATTTTTCTAGCAATTTAGAATATTGAGCTAGTTATGATATTTTTGCCATTTTAATTAGCATCTTTTATTTTTTACTTTTATCCTTGTCTATTTTACTTCTCTCTTATTTTGATGTATCCATAAGCTAATTATTACTCACTTACTTATTTAGAACAGATTGAATCGTGAGATTGAGTGAATCAGTTGAAGTAATTAATCCTATTTTAGAATGGTGCTTGTTTTAATTGTCATTTTTCAAGTTATTAGATTTTTTATCTATCTCTTCAGCTGCCAGTTTAATAGCCTTTAAGATTTGCAGACTTTATTTATTGCCAATTTATAAGCATCTCATCTCTTGTTTGATCTGTGTTTCAGTAGTAAAATGGTTAAGACTATGAGAATCCAAAAAAGCAATTGAATTATGACTAAAAAATTTGACTTTAAAAGCAAATTAATTTTTGGCTTAATTAAATATTGAGTCTAGTATTTTAGCTGGCCAAGGTTCGCTACCATCACACTTTGCAAATACAATATCCCCCTTAGCAAATGTTTCAGAAGACTTAGATTTCATTTAAAATAAATATTTTTGTTTATTATTATTTTTAGCATCTATCCAATTATCGTTGCGTAATTTTAAAAGAAAATAATTTTCTACCTTTAGGTAGCATATAATTTTATAGGGCACAATTCTTGATTAGGTTCTAATTGTTAACTAAATGTTCATTGATAAATGATATTTAATGAAGAGTCTTTCCTTTATTAAATAATTATAATGAAGGAAGTTAAACCCAAAAGTCATCGTAACGCTATCTCACTTCAATTTAAATAAAAATGTAAATAACAGTTGAAGCAAGATCCTAAAAATTATCTTACTTCAGCAATCAAAGAAAATACCTTGATGCTGGATATTAATCTTTTCAATGCTGAAGACATCCCCTCTTTTCAGATTCTTCTCACACTTCCGTTTCAAAAAGTGCATATTAGTGCTCAAGAAGCAGCCCCACAATCTCCAAGAAAAGTAAAAGATAATAATTCACAATCACAAAATATTAAGGCTAAAGCCTTTGCTGAGACAGGTAAGTTTAAAGATTTTTTGAAATGTCTTGGTCATGCAATAGAAGAAAATATTAGTATTCGCATTCTGAAAATAGAGAGCATAGCTCTATCGTCAAGACTTCTGAAAGAACTAACGGAGAGTATCCGCAAAACAAAGTCTCTCCGAGAATTATCTTTGCCAAATTGTAGCTTGACCTAGTAATAGATTGAGGTTCTAAAATCCTCGCTAGCCTAAAACTAGTCCCTAATTAGCTTGGATCTATCAGGCAATCAATTATGTGAAGTAGGAGGTATGATTGGTAAAATTTTATCTGAACATTCCCGTCGTCGCAACGATTTAATTTGGGCGTACAACTTAAGAGGTGAAACCCCAGCCTAAGATATCTCTAATATGGGATTATGCGAAGTGAACTTAGAGGGAAATAAACTGAACGATAGGGCCATAAACGATTTAGTAGTATTTTTGAGAGATGATGCATGGACCAAGTGTTTAAATCTCCGCAAAAATTAAATTCACGTGGAAGGAGTTAAAGAGATGGCTTTAATGCTTAAAAAAAATAATAGCCTCATCTCTTTAGATCTTAGAGATAATGAAGGACTCACCAAGGAGTACTCAAGATATATTTATAAAAAATTGGTTTTAAATATGGATCGATATAAACAGCAACGAGAGAATCTTGAACGCAGAAAATAGGAGTAGCTAGGGCAGCGTGGATAGCCAGATTCATTGAAAGAACCACCAAAATAACCCATTTAATCTCATTAAGAGGTGAAGTATATGAGTCATAAGCATTACAATCGATAAAGAAACGGGTATACTAGTTTCATCTAGAGCAGGGATGTATCAGGAAATAATTTAACTGGGCATGGAAAATAAAAGGTGAGTATTCATGTAATTAATGGTGAGTCAGTAATGTGTCATGGTTGTAAATAAAGAACCTTTTAGCTTTTAAAATTATAAAAACAGAATCTTGATCTATAATTACAACTTAGAAAAATTCGCAATGTTCTCTTAGCTCGTAATATCGATCTCAGCGCTATTATGCCGAATCCTCAACAAAACTCAGTAGTGGAATGGTTATCAAATAGATCAAACTAGGGTGAAGACGAGTTGCTGCAACGGATGGAGCAGATGATGTTAGAACTAACAAGAGTAATAGAAAGTATTGAAAGTCAGCAGGTGACTAAAGAGCATCTTACCAACCCCTTAGACAATCCTAATAGCTTTTCAAATACAATACAACTCTATGAGCATAATTCAAAGCTTCAAGATCTTAGTAAAGAAATAGCAGAGGAAAGGCTAGCTAATGAGCAGCTATTATAGGTTGGCAGCTCTCAAGAGCAGAAAAGCTAAGATAATTGATAAAGGATTCTGATATTTATCAATGAGATATTACTTTATAATGCTTTTAATAACGGGTTAAATTGGAATATTCTAATAAAATATAGGAATTATAGGTATAAAAATCTAATACGTCGATGATAATCAACCATAAAAAACAAGATAAAAACAAAAACAGTTTTCTTCTTCTTCTTCTTCTTTCTTTGGCTGACTGTGTTGTTGATATTCTCTGAGTTGGATCATTCGATTCTCCAAAGTTACACCAGTTTCGATTATGGTGTCAGGCGAACCTAAAAGTTTCATAGTGATTCAAAAGTTGTGAATATAAATCCAAATGAAAAATTTACTCAGTATGGCGATTGAGTATCTACTTTCGGCCATTTTTCATTCTAATAGTTTTATCTTATGATTTTTTCTTTTTTCATTGTTTGAACACCCATCAGTTCATTGGTATCCAGGTTGAGTTTGATCAACTTTATGATAAAATAGACTTGTCCCTTGGTATGGAGTACTTTGCACCAATCAAATTTTGGTTATCTTCTTCTTGATCTCCACATTGTCTTCTGCAATGCTCGGATCGGTGGCTCATGAACATTGAGTTTTTACCTAGTATCTTAATTAAACTCTTACCTCCGATGTGCACTTTCATTAGTTTATTTTGTTGATCTAATCTTTCCTGGCTTTCTAATACTTTGGGTACATGTAAACATTATGAGAAAGATGTCTCATTCTACTTCACCAGAACTAAATAGTGCACATGTTTCTTTCTCTGTCTTCTTGTCGCTATTGTCCTGGTTGATTCATTTACTCGGCTTTTCATTTTCTATTAGTCTATTGATGACAAATAGCATGAGATATATTACTTAGATTAATTCACAAAACATAATCATAGCGCCTTCTTATATTCAATAGGCAAATTAACTTTCTTTTATTTTTACCCAATAGTCCTTACTTTGTTAAATTGGGCCAACCATTTCTCCTTTACTTCCTCAGCTGCATATACTCCTGTTCTTTTAATAATCCATTGGCAAATCAAATTTAAATCTTTTATGATAAATATTTCCTTTATTATACTAAAGTGTTAGCATGCCCATAGTTTAATAAATACTATCCCCCTTTAATCTAATTTTAAAATTAATTAACGAATAAATAAATAGATTTAAGGATAAGTAAATTGAGATCAGCAAATAGACTGAACTATTTTTTAATTCCTGAAAGAAGTGTAAGAACAATCCAAATTTAATAAATTTGATACTTTAAATCAGCAAAAAAATTAAATTAAGTTTTCAATTCTTCATTTTTAGTCCTAGACTAAATAGGTAATAGATAGATAGAATAGAATCTGCTACCGCAGATATATAAATAAGTAATATAAAAATAAAATATCATGGAACCAATTTCTGGAGTCGACCTTGAGGTACAAAATCCTCCCAAAAAAAAACTTTCTATCGCTTGGTTTATCTTTTGGTTTATTACCATTGCGATCATTGTTTTTCTATCGGTCTTTATTTGCAAAACCAAATGGACAGCCCTTAAAATCAATGTACGATTAACTAAGAAAATTCCAATCACATACATATGGATTGGAGGTGAATTACCCCCCCGATATAAAGCGCGTTTGCGATGGATAACTTTTCCCTATGTTTTGCTAACAGATCAAGATTGGATTCCTTATGAAAAAAAATATTAAAAATTTCAACATTTATCTCCAATCGAAAAAAGTGATATTTTGCGCTTGGAATATTTATATGAAAATGGGGGAATATATTCAGATTTGGATAATCTAATCGACTATTAGTGTTTAATGAAATAGCTACCTGACATTGGATTGTTCTTTGGGCAAATGGATGAAAATAATAAGGATCTCAACAATGCTTTCATTTATTCCAATACACCATTGGATCCGAAGCTTAAAGATATAATTGACGGGCTTGGAACATTAAAAGGTTTTTCAAGGACTAGCTATGATTTACTTCCCAAATTAGGAGCAATTACTATCAATATAGCTCAATGCGTTGCTCATTAATTCACATCGGCATGGGGATCACCATAAAATACGTTAACCTATGTAACTTGATATTTAAGAAAATATCGTTTATTGAAGATAAAAATGAAGAATTGAAAACTTAATTTAATTTTTTTGCTGATTTAAAGTATCAAATTTATTAAATTTGGATTGTTCTTACACTTCTTTCAGGAATT
>Ga0302186_10003999_pt1 | contig 10477 bp, 8 predicted proteins | sample II_Bog_E1_2_FD_198782 | JGI IMG/M metagenome (GOLD analysis project Ga0302186, IMG submission 198782) | Peat permafrost microbial communities from Stordalen Mire near Abisko, Sweden - II_Bog_E1_1 | ecosystem: Environmental > Terrestrial > Soil > Wetlands > Peat | place: Sweden: Abisko, Stordalen...
AAAAACGCCCAACGAGAGATCAAAGCCCTAAAATTCCTCAAACATGATAACATTGTTGAGCTCAAAGAGGCTTTCAAGCGGTTCGTTTTCTATAAAAACCCCCATTTATCATATCCGTTTATTCTAAAATTTCTTTCATTTTTCATAGAAAAAGCAGGATTCATCTAGTTTTCGAATATGTTGAACGGAATCTGTTGGAAGTCTTGGAGAAAACTCCCCATGGACTTGACGTAAATAAAATTCGCGTTGATCATCCTTTTTATTTTCTAACGATATGATCTCCGAAGGCAGAATACATAAAAAAAATCATCTACCAATTGGTCAAAGCCATTAATTTCTGCCATTCCAAAGACATTGTCCATCGGGATATCAAGCCTGAGAACCTTCTGGTCAACAAGTAACTCATCATTTTTTTCTTGAATTTGAAACAAAAAATTAAAGGAAATCTGTGCTCAAGCTTTGTGATTTCGGCTTCGCACGTAACCTCCCAACCAAAAATTCCAAGGAAATAATGACTGATTATGTGGCTACTCGATGGTATCGAGCTCCTGAGCTTCTTTTGAGCCAATCATATGGCAAGCCTGTTGATATCTGGTCAATAGCCTGCATAATGGCGGAATTGATTGATGGTCAGCCTTTGTTTCCTGGTGATAGTGAAATCGACCAATTGGCATTAATCCAAAAGATCATAGACCCCTTAACTCTGGAGCAAAGGGAAGCGTTTAACAGACATGCGAGGTTCAAAGGTTTGAAGTTCAAGGAGGTCAAAAAGATCGACTCTTTAGAGAAAAGATATTTGGGGAAAATTAGCAAAAGAGGCATGGCATTCATGAAGGCCATTTTAAAGATGGATCCAAAGGAACGGCTATCAAGCAAAGATGCTTTGGAACATCCGTATTTCGAGGATTTGAGAGCGATAGAGATAAATGAGAAAATCATTCAAAAGTCTGATTTGTCAAAAATAACGAGCTTGGAAGGGCCTCATTTGGAAGGAAGTTTCAAAATTATAAGGGAAGAAAGAGCTAATTTAGAGTAATTTTCCATTTTTTTTTATTGAAAGAAGTAAATTTTTTTGGGCAAAAGCAAACAAAAAAGAGATGAAAGAAAAACAGAAATCGGCAACAAAGAAAATGATTTAGAAAGGAAGCAGAGTTTCACAGAGGTGAAATTTTAATGTTTTTGAAATTATTAAATAAAAAAAAGGATATCATGCAATCTGTGAAAGTGCCTTCGTTTATGTCAGAAAACCAATTCATGCATAAATCAGTATATAGCTACAAATTTGAAGATGAGAAGAAATTAGAGGAAATATTTCCTTATGCTGACCAATACACAAATAAACATGAAAATACAAAGGGAATGGCATTTAAATCAAATAAGAAGGAAATGGTCTTTAATTCGAACCTCAAAACCAAAGGGATGGCGACCTGGATAAAAAATGTATTAATTGTTGAATAAATTTTGTTGTTTTAAGATTATTGGCCAGAAAAACAAAAAGATCCAAAGCATCATTTCGAATTTCAAGAAGGAACCCTCAAATAAAGCAACATCATATGATTCAAGGCTTATGAATCAAGAAATGTTTACAGATTATGTGCATTTAAATGTATTTATTAAAAATTAAATAATTTGTAAAATATACAAAAATTAGGAATATGAATACACCTTCAGAAACGAAAACAAATTTTTACAAAATATGACTACAAAACAAAACATCAATAGTCATTTGCCGATGCTTCATAAAACCCATGGAAAAAGCGAAGAAAAAACTGTATTTTTTATTTTTTAATTTTAGTGAAAATTTTATTCATTAAAAATAAAGAAAATGAATCAATTGGGAGTCACAAGCATTAAATTTGATATGCCTGACAATTTTATGAAAATGAAAGTAGGTTGGAAAAATATAAAATATAAAGTTTTTTCTTAAAGCAGGTGCCTTTTTCAAATTCCCATTTGAATAATGTGAAAATCCCTTTGAAAACAGATACCAATACCGGGAGAAAATTAGACGACATAAAAAATATATACAATAACACATTTAGCATGGGAGGAGGAGGGACTATTAGAGGAAACAATATGTTCGGAAACAAGGAGACAAAAAAAAAAATTAAATAAAAAAGTTTTAGGTGTATTTGTTATTTTTTTATTTTTTAATAAATCAAGATCTAACATTTGAAAATTCATTTTTGAAAGAAAAACAAAAAAATTATGCATTTTTTAAGAAAATCATTTAGATTTTTGTAATGAACTGGGCTAATAAGCTATTTTTTTTAATGTGTTTCTCATTTTCTTTCGTAATTTTTTTCTGAAAAAGCACCTTTTTCTTGCTGGATATTTCCTTATAAAAAATAACAAAAAAAAATAATTTGGTTTAGTCAAACTACTGAATGCACTGCTGCTTTTTATTTCTACAGGCCCTTGACCAGTAATAACCGATAACTCCAATCATTCTCCAAACCATAATAATATGTCCAAAATACCAGTGTTCCTCCCATAAAAAAACCAACCCCTTCTTCTTTAAAGTGTTGAATATTTCAGGCATACTTATCAAAAAAAAAATATCTCTTTTTCTTCTCTAATGGCCCTTTCTTCGCAAAAGCGATTCTATCTTTTGTTTCTCTCCTCTTTGTTAGTTTTCCTCATCTGTTCCATTATTTCTGCTCCCGGTCCTGAGGTAACTCAATTTTCAGCTTCTCCAAAGAAATTGCTCAGAAGATTCTTAGAACATAGTCCTCAGCCTAAAAAACAACGTCTTTTGCAAGACCAACCCAGTGAGACTGTCATTGGTGTTTTTGATACCTTTGCAAATACTCCAAAGTTCTTGAAAGTGGAGGTCTTTGAAATATTGGTGAAGGATGACATGGTGGTGACATGTTATTTGAGTGGTCTATGTAATTTTACGCAAACTATTCAAATAGATGATACTGATGCCTATACCCCAGAAGTGGAGGTATTGAATGCTCCTCAGCTTGTTGAAATCTGGCAATCCCTTTCATTGTTGAATGTGTTGGTTTTGGAAAAGGCGGTGGTTTTTTCGGATGATATGAAGCAGGTGTTCCTTGATTTACAGACATTGGCCCAAGGAATCCTGGGTTTCAAGCAGGTATTGATTGACGATTTGCAAAATTTCCTTGATTCCATCGTGCAGTTGGTGCTCGAACAATTGTCAAATTTGAGTACACAAATTCTCCTTGATTTGACGGATTTCAATTCAGATCTGTCTTTAGAGTTCCAAAACCTTTTGGCAAATAGTTTCAGTATAATTGTGGGAGAATATCTCCAACAAATAGCAAGTGATTTCCAATATTTTGATAACACTCTCACAAATACCATGATTGCCATTCAAAGTGATATCTCCATTAATTCAGTTGTACTTGCAAATTACATCCCTAGACAAGAGATATTAGATAATATAGAAAATGTCAGACAGAATTATTCAGCAATGTGCAATGAATTCATCCTTGAATTCAATGAGTATGTCGCCGTTCAAATGAATTGGACTGATATCATCGAGGAACAAATTAAATTGCAAATCATTGACAAATTCAACTTTCCATCTGAAAACATCACAGTTGCAGTGCAAAATTTCCTATTAGTGATAATAGAGGATAAAAGAAATTTGATCAACGATACTGGCAGTTTGATCCTCCAACAATTAAATCAATATATGGGCACATTAACTCAACATATGACTACCGATAATCAGACAATGCAGATTGCTTTACAGCAATTATCAGATGCTTTGAATCAAAATCAAAACCCACAATCTGATGCACCTATAAATAGCATATTCACGGATGATACCCTGATCGTTAGTTTGTTTGAAGTCCAAAGCTCGATAAATCCTTTGGGAACATTGTACACACTCACTGCTGCAGAATTCGCAGTTGTTCTCAGCGAATTCCAAGATTATTTCATTCAATATATCACCAATTTGCCAGAAATCATTCAGATCATCACCACGACATTTTTGCAATATTATGAGGAACTTATTGTTGAAATTGATGGAATTCAAGCTGAAATAGTAAATAACTATACTCAATTGGTAGGAATATTATGGGCAGATATTGATAAAGCGGCTAATGTTTCGGCTGATATAATTGCTGATCTTTCGTCAGATAATTATACTCTCAATGAGCAAGAGAATCAAGATTATCTAAGTTTCAATGTTTTCAATGACACTATCGCACCAACAGTTCTATATTTGCAGAGTAATTTACAGGAGATTATAACAATTGCAGAGAATGTAGGATATCTTCTTTCCGAATTGGATGAAGCAATCAATTTCACATTTAATAGCAGCTCTCTCTTAACCCAAGAAATCTTGGACAATGTGACGGCTTTGATTAATACGGTTGAGCAAGAAAGAACAAATGACATTCAACAATATATTGCTCTTATCACCAACATCCAGAGCTATTTGAACTTGACCCAAACAACCAATTCGACTGTTTTCCTCTACGAATTATATGATATCGTGGATTATAATTATAAAATAACGGTTCAAATCGTCAATGCAATCTTAACCAATGACTTCACGAAAATAACGCTTTTGAATGGTGATGTGGTCATTGGCATAATAGATAAATGGAACGCCTCCTTCACCTCTTTTTGGGGTAATCTCACTGATCATCCTTTGGAATATTATGAGAATTATACATCCAATATATTGAATTTCACAGGTGATGGACTTCAAAGCAACATAGATCTTTATTTCGAATATTACCATGCAATCACAGGATTTTATTTTGTTAAGAACAATGGCACTTTCTTCTATTTTGATTTCACAATCGTACCCTATGTTCAATTACATATAAATGTTATAAGCACCTTCCAAGAATTGTATTTGTTGAGAGAGGTTTTGACGACTTCGATTGATCTGATTAATGGCACATTCCCCATTTCTTGTCATAGAATTTTTGAAGGGAACAATCAAACTTACCGTGCTTATCTACTTGAAGTAATAGATATGAACCTTTTGAATTTATATATTGAGCAAGATATTCTCTTGTTCTTGACTCATAATGAAACTAATATCGACCCTGTCATCACGACACAAACAGCCAGTTTAGGACCAGTTAGCCAATTGTTGGATACAACGGTTAATTTATAAGGAGATCATTTGTTTGTTATTTAATTTACATTAACCTTATTATTATATTATGTCAGAATAATTATTCTTATATTATTCTCTATATTTCAACCTTCAAATTCATTCGATTATAGAAATTTTTTTTTTTTTTTTTTTTTTTTTTTTTAAGTTATTTTTTTTTTAAAAAAATAATTTTTTAAAAATTAAGCCAAAATTTATTAAAAAATCAGAGAAAATGGGGATTTGTTTTGAAAAAAGTAATTTTTTTAAAAACTAAGCCACTAATTAGCCAATTGTTTGGATACAACGGTTGAAAATTTGATTTGTTTGTTATTTAACCTTATCGTAAATTTCTTCTTTTTTTTTAAGTTGGTATTTTTTGAAAAAATTAATTTTTTAAAAATAAGCCAAAATTTATTAAAAAATCGGAGAAAATGGTAATATTATTAAAAAAGAACAATGAGAAATATTAATATGATTATATTGTCATTCATTATTTGTTTGAAGAGGAGCATCAAATGAGATTTTTAACAAAATTCAAAAAATTTAAATTTTCAAATTATAATAATGTTTAGTTCAAATTTGGCTTCTTTTGCACTACCAATATCCCATTGTCTGGAAACTGGTAAAATGGCAATCATTTGATTGGAATTTTTAAATCATCAAAAAGCTAGCATCTCCCACTCCTTTATAAATATTGACATTTTTTTAAACTTTCTCAACTCAAATCTTCTCCTCTCAATGGAATTCCAAAAGTCTTATTTTATAATCTTTTTCTCCTTCTTGCTGATCTTTCTAATATGTATAATATCATCTCCCCATGATTCTCAAACGAGTCATTTTTATTCATTACCAAAAAGAATCTTGCAAACACCCTCCAATGGTCCACCGATCATAGGTTATCTCGATACTTTTGCATATGACCCCAAATTTCTAAAAATTGAGATTTTTGATGTCATAGTCAAGGATGAAATGATTGTGACATGCTTTATGAACGGGACATGCACATTTGCCCAAAAGATCGTCATTGATGAAATTGCTCCATATTATCCAAGGGTTGAGACTTTGAACGCGCCTAAATTGCCTCAAATTTGGAATGCATTGTCCTTAATAAATGTGTTGGTTTTGAAGAATTCTGACATTTTCTCAAATCAAATGAAATATGCCATGATCGATTTGAAAAAGATTGTGAAAGGGCTCAAAAATGACACGGAACAAGTAAATGTGAAAATCCAAGATTTCTTTGCTCAAATCCAACTAATGATTCAAGATCAACTAGCCAATGTCCAACAAGAACTCATCCTAGATTTGAATGACACCAACTCAGATCTATCATTAGAATTCCAGAACATCCTTGCTAATAGTTTCAATATTGTTGTAGGGCTTTATCTTCAACAAATTGGCAGTGATTTCGAATTTTTCGACACCTCGTTGAGTCAGGTTCTGACACAAATTCAGACTGATATCGCTGTGAATTTGAATGCCTTGATAAATGATGCTAATAGAACTGAACTGCTAGCGAATATAGAAATTGTGAGAGAAGCCTATGCAAATTTGTCAGCAGAATTCACAGCTCAGTTTAATAACTATATATATGTCCAAAATAATTGGGTTGAGATCATCACTCAACAAATTCAAGCACAAATCATTGATAAGTTCAGTTTCCCTAATGAAAATATCACCTTAGCAGTTCAAAACTTCCTCCTGATGATCATAGAAGATCGAAGAGCCTTGATCACCCAATCTGGAAGTTTGATCTTCCAACAAATGAACCAATATGTGACAATATTGGCAGCACATATCACCACTAATAACGCAACTTTACAATATACTTTGCAAACACTTACAAATGATTTGGATCAAAACCTGAACCCTCAATCTACTGATCTTTTTAATAGTATATTTGTCAATGATGATCTGTTGGTTAATTTGTTCGATTTGCAGAGACAAGTCGATGCAGTTGGCTCGTTGACCCAAATAACAACTGTGCAATTTGCCGATGTGCTTCAACAATTTGAAGATCTTTTCCTAACATATATTACCAACTTACCAGAAATCATGCAGATGATAGTCGATATGTTCAGAACCCAATATCTACAATTGATGGCAGATTTGCAAACATTTGAAAATGAAGAAGAAACTTATCTGGGTCAAGAAATAATGCTATTATGGGAGAATCTTTGGAATGCGACAAATTCGACGGCCAATATGATCTCAAAGCTCAAGACAATTATGAATTATACGCTAACAGATGATGAGCTAATCGTTTATAATAGTTATAATATTTTTGAAGATTTAATTGTGCCAACGTTCAGTGAAATCAAGACGGATCTTGAAGAAATAAAGGAAATTATTCAGAATATAACCGATTTTTTCACTGAATTAGAACAAGACATCAACTCCAGCTTGGGTGTTGTCGATTTATCTGTTTTCGGACAAGAGATACAGAATAATGTCACAGCATTAAATGAGTCAATCCAACAGGAGAGACAAGAAGATCTTGATAACTTCCTCATTCTCATCAATGAGATAGAAAATTATCTGGGTTTGGCAGACACAACCAATTTCACAGAATTTTCAATGGAAATAATTCAATATATCCAAGAGAACTTTGAGATCGCCTTTGAAATTGTTGAAGGGATCATGACAAATGATTTCACCAGGATAACACTTTTGGATCAGGTTGCGATCGATGCTATAACTGCAAAATTTAATGGAACCTTTATTGATTTCAAGGATAGTTTAACCAATTCTCCTTTAGACACTAATTTTGAATTTGTAAACTTTTATGATGATGGGTTTACCAGTCAATTGAATACAACATCCCAATTCAATCATATCATTAAGGGTTATTATGGAGTCAATCAAACAAATTGTAACACTCATTTCTTTTTCGATGTGATCCCTTTTATTTTTTTGCATGTGGATATTTTCACTTTCTTCCAGGAATTATATTTAATGAGTCAAATGCTTACCACCCATCTTGATTTGCTCAATGGAACATTCCCTATATCTTATAATTTGGTGGGAGATTTCATCAAAGGAGAAGAAAGCATTTCTAATTACCTGACGGAAAAAATCAGAATGAATGAATTGCATCTGTTGATTAGTCAAGACGTGGCGCTTTTCTTACAAAATGATGAAGAAAATAATGATCCAGCAATTGTTGATCAAACTCAAACTGTGCCTGATGATGAAAATTTAGTTCAAGCCACTGTTAGTAAATAAGGATTGAAATTTGTTTGTTACTTAAATTAATTTACATTATTCCCTTAACATTTATTATATTAATGAGTTATTAAAATATAGAAATTTAAGAGATTTCAAAAAAAAACTTTTTTCTTTTTAAGATTGATTTTTTTTTAATTATTTGAAAAAGCAATTTGTTTTGAAACAAAATAAAAGAAAACATTATTTTTTTAGATTTTCATAAAATTGCAATAAACAAAAAAAATGGAAAATATTTTAAAGCTTTTCCAAATTGTCTTATATGAGATAGATTTTTTCAAAACCCCCTTTTATTTCACTCTTAACCATAGCAGAAATAAGCTGTCCACACGATTGGGCTCGTTTTTTTCCTTCATGATAATTATTCTCTTGTTTTATTTGTTTTTTTCCAGCGATATGGTGTTGAAACAAAATCCCGCAGTTGTTTCTCAGACCAAAACTGTGGGCAATCGTCCCGAATTCTCTTTTACCAACTCGAATTTCAGTCTAAATTTCCAAATTTTTGACAAACAATTCAAAAGTTATGAAATAAACCCCTCCCTTTTCAAAATTTACATTCATGAAATTCTGCTATATTATGATGAAAACCAAACAATTCAAGAAATTGTGACCGAAAAAAACTTTTCCCTTTGTAAGAACTCCATGGGTCAAATCACTTATTGTATGGAAGATTCTTTTATGTTAGAGGGGTAATCCTATCAAGGATATAATAGTTCTTTTTTGGTTTTCGACATAATGTTATGCGATCCAACAGTAAGTGTTTCTGAGGATGATTTGACCATGGAAGAATATTTCATAGACAAAGGGATTTTTGTGAATTATACGGATAATAACTTTGATTTTGATGATTATTACAACCCGATCCAAGCATCCTCATATATGGATTCCATGTGGTTGGACCCTAATACCTCCAAATATTTAAACATATTCATCAAAAAAACAGATTACTATGATGATTTTAATCCATTTTTTAGTGATCCCCAACTAACAGAAACTTTTGAAAGAGATTATTCCAATATAGATTTTAGTAAAGCAGTGATGGTTAATAGATCTAGTGCTGCTATGGCTGAAATTTTTTTTTGGTCCAGCAACACCATCCAACAATATAAAAGAAGTTATCAAAAAATCGATAAGGTATTAGGAAGCTTGGCAGGGGTGTTCAATTTATTGTTTTTCAGTGTTTTTTGACTCATTGGGATTCAAAATTACCTGAAGATCAACAAATTCATGATTGATAATCTATATGATATAGAAAATGAAAGCCAGGATCAAAAAAAGCAAAAATTATTCCAAGGGCTCACCATGATAGGAAAGAGCAAAAATCACAAAAAACCTACTATTATCAATGAGTCCAACTTCATAGACAACAAAATACAAATCGAACTTAGTACCAAACTAGGTTTTTATAATGAAATTTTAATATTTTAAGAATTTTTCATTAAAAAAGAACCTCTAACAGTTAAAATTGAAAAGAAAGTCCATGAAGATTCGTTTGTTTTAGCTCGGCATTCGCAAGAAATCGACTATGATAAAAAGGAAAAAGAGAAAAAAAGCAACATATTAAAGACCAATAAAAACAAATCCAAGCTTATTAAAATAAACTTATTGGAATATCTTTGGATTAAAATAAAATTCACGTTCAAGATTCCTCTCAAAACCTGGGAACTGCTTTTTGGGAAATGCGAATCCGAATGTTTGTCTTTAATTAATTTGAGAAGTGTTTTTAGAGGCTTGCAAGAGATTGAAAAGCTGAAAGCCGCAGAGCAATTGAACTTATTTAATCTCTTAATCTCTTGCCTAACCCGACTATTAAAAGACAAGATGAGACGAACACCTTTGATTTATATAAGTTGATATCTAGTTCAGGTGTTAGAAATTCAAACTCTGATTTCAAAGATGAGAAATTTGTCCAAGCGTTAAATTATTATGAGAATGTGAAGAAAAGTGGACAAAGGATTTCTTCAATCGATGAAAGATTATTTTACGTTTTTAACATTAATTCCTATTTTGAATAAAAAAAGGAAATTTTCTATTTTTTAAGATGTTTTAATTCATTTTTTCATTTATTACAGATTTTTAATTATTCAAAATTAAAAAAAAGAATTTTCTCCATTCAAATGAATAATTTTTTTTTAATTTCGTCGACAGATTTAAATT
>Ga0302186_10004003_pt1 | contig 10471 bp, 5 predicted proteins | sample II_Bog_E1_2_FD_198782 | JGI IMG/M metagenome (GOLD analysis project Ga0302186, IMG submission 198782) | Peat permafrost microbial communities from Stordalen Mire near Abisko, Sweden - II_Bog_E1_1 | ecosystem: Environmental > Terrestrial > Soil > Wetlands > Peat | place: Sweden: Abisko, Stordalen...
CGATTTAATGTTTTTTTGGTTAGGGGGGGGGGGGCTTAATGGAGCATTTATTTTAAATAAATGATATTTTATGGATTTTATATTTCGTTAAAAAGAACAAAATTTTTCATTTTTCATGTGCTGGCCTCAAAAAAATTACCAATTTTTCCATCGATTTTCCTCTTTTGTTCTTAATAAAATTAAAATTGTTAATGTGATAAAATTTGTCCAAATGGGAAAAAAATGAAGGGAATTTGGATTTATAAAACCTGGAATTCAAAAAAACCAAAATAAAAAAAAAAGATTTAAATATTCCTTCTTTTAAAAATCAGATCCCGAATACTTTCAACTCATAAACACATGTTGATTAAAAAAATTCCAAAGGCTGGACATTTCGCCTGGTCCAACTCAAAAAAAAACAATTACCTTTTCGTACAATTTCTCTTAATTTCCAAAACAATCTCATTTCTCATTAGGCCACAGGAACCTTGCGAACCCCTCAAGATACTTTATTAAACACAGACCAAGAAAACTATTTGCAAATTTTCTCGCTTGACACCGGCGATAAAACCGAACATTTAAGTTCCTAAAAAACTCAAAAATCCTTTTAACTCATTGCTTTTTAAAAAAATCCTTAGATTGCATGGGTAAAACCAAATGTGAATCAGCATTTAGTTGTTTAGCCTGGGATGTCTTCGATGAGGAAAACCAATACCCCTATGGAATCATAGTCGCAGGCTTACAAGAAGGCTCCTTGACCATTTGGGATCCCAATGATATTATTACATATTGGAAAAAACATGGCGCTCAAAATCAAATTGAAACCAATGTCGGATGCATTTGTTATGAGCAAAATCTTTTTTCTACTCCAGTGCAAGCCGTTGAATTTAACCCTTTCAAGTCAAATCTCATTGCAGCTGGAGGGTCCTCTGAGGTGCTCATCATGAACATCGAAAGAAACATCAGTTCCCCTGAGATTTTCAGTCCAGGCACACCAAATCTGCATCAAGGCAGCACCATTTCCTCAGTGTCTTGGAACAAAAAGGTCCAACATATACTGGCTTCGGCTTCTTTGAACGGCCTGACTGTCGTTTGGGACCTAAAAACCAACAAACCTATCTTCAACTTCCAAGACAGTTCCATTACATATAACAGAAACATCTCATTATCATGGAACCCTGAAATTCCCACTCAAATTGCAGTCAGTTATGATGACGAAAAAAATTGTGAGCTGCAAATTTGGGACCTCAGAAACCCTCAAGGCCCAGTGATGTTATTCGGTCAAGGCCATACCAAAGGGATAAATTGTGTGAATTGGTGCACTAATGACCCTTCATTGATTTTGACGGGAGGACGTGACGATAAAATCGTGTGCTGGAACTATAAAACTGGTGAGTTGGTTAGCGAAATGGTCACTGGAGAGAATGTGAGCAATGTGAAATGGAGCCCTAGACTTCCTTCAATTTTCAGTGTGACTAGTGAATCTGGTAATGCTACAATCAACACATTAAGTTCAGAAGAGATCACAACTTATGCTCCCAAATGGTATAAAACTCCTGTTTTTTCAAGATTCGGACGAAACAACAAGTTAGCTGTGTTCATGGAAGATAAGGAGACAATTATCTCAGAGCATCAGATTCAGAAACCCAAAGATAAAATCTTCCAAGACTTGGCAAGTTTCGAAAAGTTATACTTTGAGACAGAACGGACTGGTGATTTATCAAAATTCTGTGATTTGAAATTGTCTACAAATGATTTATCAGCTCAAAGCACATTGCATTGGACGTTCATTAAAGCTCTAATAAATACTGATAAGCCAAACTACATAGGAACTGTGATTGAGGCTTTGGGGTTCAATAAGAGTGATATCATCAAACAATCTGAAAATTATACGGGAAAAACACATAGAAAAAAAGAAGAGGGATCTCCCAAACAAACCACATCATCTACCAAAGTTCAAAAAAACAATTGTTCTGGTTTTATTTCAATGACCAATGAAGCTGCAGAGGATTTTTTTGCCGGATTGAGTCAGGTTTCCAATCAAAAAAAAGAACAAACGCCAAAACTCAATGAACTCAGGAAAGAATCACAAGATCAAGAAAACATGGCTTTGGAAATGATTTCAAAAAATGTGAATTGGGATGCTGGAATTGAAAAAATCATAAAGCAGAATATTTTGATTGGGAATTATGAAGGAGCAGTCGATTGCGCGTTGAAATGTGGAAGGAATGGAGAGGCATTGCTTTTGGCATATTCACATTCAGCGTCGCTTTTTGAAGCTACTGCCAATGCTTTTTTCCTAGCCTCCAAAGACACATTCATAAAAAACGTTTTCAAGAATATCATCGAGAAACAAAACAAAGAAATTGCCAAGGGATACAATTTGGAAAATTGGAAAGAAGTTGCTGCCTTATCGATTTCTAAAAAGCCTGAAGAATTCCAAGAAATCATGAATATTTTGGGAATGAGACTCTTGGAAGAAAAGAACAATCAAGATGAGGCCATTCTTTGTTTTCTTTTGTCGAGAAATATAGAAAAATTGATCGAGATTTTCAAGAAGAAAATCGATGCTTTGCCCACACAATCTTCACAAAGAAAATCCACAGTGATTAATTATACACAAAAATTCATTGTTTTACTACAGGTGTTGAATGTAGTTATTCGAAACAACGAAGATTTTGATAAAATCCTTGAAGAATTCGCATTGATTGCTTTAGAATATGAAATGGATATTCTGGCCTATAAAGTTTTATTGTTCGCTGGAGAAAAAAACTTCAGAATTATGGAATTGAAAGATTTAATTTATCATTCGAATGAAGAAGTCTCTGGAACTTTCAAGCCTCCACCCTTCCCCTTTAAGATGGAAGCCGTTTCCTTAAAGAATCAAAACAAAATTGACCAAAAGAAAAAACAACCCGAAGTCAAACCGATTTTCACCAGTAACAACCAAGGCAATCAACCCCCATTTCAACCCCACCCCCAGGATCACAACAGGTCTGGTCAAAAGCCTGATATGTTTGTTCCATCCAAAGGCCAACAACCAGTGAAAGGTTTTTTCATCTTGAATAATAATTTTTAATTCATTATTTAAGGCGATTTCGGACCACCAAAATCTAGCACCAATCCTCCGTTTAACCCTGTTAACCAAGTTAAAAGCTCTGTTATTCATAACCCACCCCCAGTCAATCCACCTCCTCCTGTAAAAATTTCCCATCCTGGTCCTGGCCCTGTGTTCGTGCCTCAAAACAAACCACAAGACAATTTTCCTCAAGTGCAAGTTCCAGAAAAAACAAAACAAAGATCAGACTTCCATCCACCCAATGTCAACCCTCCTATCCCCAAAGTTCAGCCTGAAGTAGCAAAATTCAACCCTGTGTCAAATGTTCCATTGCCAACACCAAAAAAACAGCCAGAATTTGAAAGACGTTGATAATTTTACAATAATTTTATTTATAAAATTTTTGCTTTTATGATGCATTATTTAGCTCCTGAATTCACGCAACCGGGTCCCTTTCAACCAGTTAATCAGACCTTCGAAAAGCCCATAACGCAACAACCAATCGCACAACCAAAGAATGTGCCTGTGAAAAACCCACCTCCAAGACCTGGATCTAACATCGGTTTTTTCCCACAGAAACAAAATGTGCATGAAGAACAGAAACAAACAGAAGTGCAAAGACAAATAGAAGAGCCTCAAAAACAAGCAAAGGAAATTGAGTCTCCACCAAAAAAAATCGATTATAACAATTTATCAGGCAATTCACAAAACATGGTAGATTCCTTGAACAAGGCCAAAAATGTTCTGGGAGTTGTTGAGGTAATTAATATAAAAAATCATGAAAATTTTAATTTAATGTTTTTAAGCCCAATATGAGGAGAAAAATGGAATATGAAAAAAGCCTGGATCAATTAAAAGATATGATTGCTAGCGATAGTTTGAAACCTGACACATATTCTCTAACATTATCATTGTTGCAATGTAATTTTTTGAGAAAAAAAAGGGTTCATTTTTGAATTAAAAAAGGCTGGGAAAATGGCAACTCTAATGAAGCTTTGGCCTTACATGCAAAAATAGCAGCAAGCGATTGGGAACAGAACAAAGAATGGTTAAAAACAATGAAGAGAGTTTTGCTTAGAAAATGAGTCAGAAATAGTTGATTTAAAATATTAAAATCTTTTAAAACTTCAAAAAAAAATGAACATAAAAAAAAAAATTATTAGAAGAGTTTAAAGAATAGTTGAAACTTTATTTATGTGCTAAAAATTGTTTTTTATTTATATGAATTTTATTTGAGGTTCATCATTCCAGAATCTATGGATTTCTCTGATAAAACTTTTGCTTTCCTTGAAAGCGTATTTAAAAAAGAAAAAAATGCATCTTTTTTTATATTGAAAAGAAAAGGGAAAAAGAAAAATGAATTTTAAAAAATATTAATTTTTATAACAGAAAACTCGAATCACTAAAATGAAAAAAAAAAATACATAATAATAAATGAATCCCATTATGATGGTTTATCCATAGGAATAAATTTAATAATTAACTGTTAAACCCTATCTGCAGCCAACAGATATTTCATCTCAGAAACATAATAGGCCATAAATTGTTTGGACTCTTCCAAATAAAACCCTTTTTTCTTCTCGCAAGTTTTCTTCCAGGTTCTTTGATCATAGAGATCATATTTTATCTTAAAAATCACAGCCCCAATGAATTTAATCAGACAGAAGAAGCTGAATAGATAAGCATATCCCAAAATGTAGTTGGCTCTAATTGTATCATTACTATTTAAGACCATCGAAACAAAGCAAAACATTGAATTGAGCATCAGCCATTTCGCAGTGAAATAGACATTAAACAACTTGAACTTCTCCATTTTTTCATTCAAACCATCACTTTCCTTTCCTTTGGTTCCCCAAGAAAGATCATTGGTGTTGCAGAAGGCGTAAATTTGGAAGAAGACGAAATAAAGAGGGAAATGGAAATAAAAAGGCACAAAGGTTCTTGCCAAATCTTTCCCGACGGTTCTAATATTCATGAGTGTGGGTACTGCATAGAATATTAAATTGAATGAAACCAATGCAATCACAGTGTATTTATCTACGGTATGCTGTTCTGTGGAATCATCACCTTGGAAGAAGACAATATCAAGTATTTTGAAGACCACAAGGACTGTGAAAATATGAATATAGAATCCCATTATTGTGACTACCATTTGGAATTGTCTCACCGCTTGATCTGGCTTGCAAAACAGTGAAAAATGGAAAGTAGCATATAACAGCGCAAGAAAGCTAAACAAGAAGCCAGCTTGAAGACTCGCAAAGGGGTAGTCTGGTGCTGAGTAAGTCGTGAGCAATTCCTCGCTGAAAATGAAAATGAGGCTGAAGAAATAAGATAGAATGAAATATCTGCTCAGATTAACTACATAGAGATAAAACCAGAAGAAATGAAATAAGCATTTCCTGAGTGGATGATGTGCGGTTCCTTTGAGTTTTTGGAAGTAGACACTCATAATGTTGAGATTTGCATACCATGATCCATTGATCCATCTTTTTCTTTGTTTCATTAGGACGGGCAAGGTTTTGACCGGGTCTGTCAATGCAACGGCATCAGGCAAATATTTAGACGTGAACTTCTTTCCCTGTTTCGTCATGATTTCAAAGGTCAACATTTGATCTTCAGCCAGGCACATATTTGCATTTTCCAAGGTATATTCCTCTCTATCTTTATATTTGGGATCCAAAACGCTTTGCACGAAGATTCTATCCACAAATTCATATTGACTGTATTTCTTGTTATATTCTTCATTCTGTTTCCTGATGGCCTCCCATCTTAAAGCCGAAAAAGCACCTGGCAACACATAAATGAACCCAACCGAACTTTCAAAGGCCTTATCAAAAATATGTCCAAACCCGTATTCGAAGATTTGCGAGGTTCGAAGATCAAATATCTTGTAGATTCCACGTGAAAGCCAGTCCATCTGAGCCATAATTGCCAAATCCTTCCTATCCATAGTCACAGGAGCATTAGGCAAAATGTACCCACAGACCCCTCCGACATTTTTATCCCCTTCAAAGGTCATAAAGAACTTCCAAATGGCGTCATCATAAGGTATTGTCCCACAATCCATCAACGAACAGTATTCCGGCTGGAAAAGTTCACAATAGCCCCGAAAGAACCAAACCACTGAGGAAATTTTCATTGCATTTTTCAACTTAACTGCTAAGAAAATTTTTAGATAATGTATGCTACCAGCCACTGGGTAATCCTTCGTCTCATAATACTCTTCAGGTCCGAACTCCCATTCATAGATGTAACTGGCCATTATTGGCATTTTGGGTATGTCTCCTTTGGCGACTTTTTTGCTGTCTTCCTCATATATTTTCTGTCTGGCCTCTAATGTCAGATCAACAGGAATGGAATAGGCTTTGTCTAAATGACGGAAGATGTTCTGTCTGATGTCTTCAGCAATAGGCGTGATACCATCAAAAACGACAATCACCGCAATTTCTTTTTCTTCAATGTTGTGTTTTTGGAAATGATCTAGATTCTTGTAAATCGACTTAATTGTAGCCCGAAGCTCTTCTAGGCTTTCTGAGTATATTGTGATGCAAAATAGGAATTTCAACTTGGGATGCTTGGTTTCTGGAGTATCTCTCATCTTAGACATGAAATAAAAATACCCATCTTCTTTGACAAAACTTCTTATGGTATTTCTGTCATGATCGTACACTTCAAAAGGCATTTCCTTGAGGCAAAATTTTTCTTTATCTTCATTGAGGACGACTTCCAGAGGCATTTTGCGACTCACATTTGTGGCAAACATGTTCCTGTCGATTTTATCTGAAAGGAGACCCAACTTATCATTTAATTGGATGTTTGGAATCGAAGGGAATGTGTCAAACTGCAAAACAGTACTACCTCCAGCTGGGAATTCAGGAACTGTTCTTTGGCTTTGCTCTAAGCTACGCTGCTGTTGTAACTCGGTCCCAGATAATCTGCCTATTACGGGAACTGGTTGGTTTGAGGACATAAGATAAAAATTTTGATTTTATTATAGAAACTTAAAGATTCCAAAAAAATCCAAATATATATATATAATTATAATAATAAAATGTATGCTTATAAAATATATTAATAAAAATTTCATCAAAAAAACTTCTTGAAGTTTTAGTTAGGTTTGGTTTAAAAATGAACAAAAAATAGAAATATAAAAAAAAAAAATTGCCAATATTTTTAGGACGGCGGATAAAAAATTTCTTAAAAAAAAATTTTTAATAAAATATATTTTTTATTTTTTAAGTAGTTTTATTTTTCTTATATATTTTTTAAAATAAAAAAATAAAAATTAACAAAATTAATTAAGATTTTATTTTCTTTTTAGTATTCTTTAATCATTGGGTTGGATTTTTGTGAAGAACATAAAAAAAAAGTTGAAAAATCGAAAGAAAAAAAAAATATCTAAATTTCAAGCCTTTGTTTTGTTTCTATTTTGGGTTGAGTAAAAAAATTAAATTTGATTTTTTTTTAAAAAAACACGGAAGTCAAAAAATAAAGTTGTTGTTGCTGTTGTTTTTTTTTGCATATTATTTTTAATTTTAAGAGATTATTTTCTCAAACATCCCCTCCTGCCAGCTCAAAACATTGAAGTCGACTAACAAAAGCAGGAGTCACATTTTTGGCATTAACATCCAAGAAAATCAATCTCACATTCTTTGCTAATTTAATGCATTCTCCATTCGTCAAACAAAGACATTTATTTTCATCCAAAACAGATAATAACCCTTCGACCCAAATTGGATTCAAAGGCATCTGAAAAACGATCCACAATTCTTTATCATTCTCAGAACAGCTTCCTGCGCTTCTCAAAACTTTTGTGAAACTACCATCGGTCCATTTCTCATTCCCATCTAAAACTCCGTAAATGGACTCGGAAATGTTTTTTTCAGCCTGGATAACTATTTTTTCAACATGAATCTTTTTCAAATGCTGAAAGGATTTCGCCACCACATCCAAAATTTCATTTTTGGAGTTGTCCTTGCTATCTCCTAGAATGAGAATATTGTGGAAAAGGTTAGAGGAAAGTAATGAGTATAATTGATTCACTTTCAGGGTGAATCGTTGTCCCCAATTAGGATCTTCCAGATTTTTTTCAGGAATTGAATCTGGTCCGAAAATATTTGAAATCCATTCATTGACTGTATTCTCATCATTAAGACATAGTTCAGGAATGACTGTATGTTGGATAGCAAGTAGCAAAGCACCAGATTCTTCAATTTTTCTTTCTCTTAAAAGAGTACCTGCTTCTTTGCAAATTCTTCTAATTTTCCTAATTCCAAAATCATAATAATGATCAGTTTCCGGTAAAAGTTGCTTTTTCAGTAGCGTTAGAATATATATAAGCTTTGTTACTGCTCCAAATTCAAAAAAGCCTTCTTGACCTAACATCATCTCAACTAATATCGATTCATCAGGACTTATCATCTCGTGTGACCTGAATAAATCTATACATTCTTTTGGTAGGGGGAATTTGCCTGCATATCCTGGGTTAATTGTGATACTGACATGAAACAAAGGATTAATAGCAACTTCATCTCCACAAAGATTAAGTGATTTTTTCCCATATTCAGATTGAACTGCTTTAAATATCTGAGCTATAGATTTAAGACACTCTGCATCAATTCTATTAAATTCATCTAAAATCAACCAAGCTCCTTGTTGTAGTGTTCCTAACATGATCTTTCTAACAAGACCAACGTCAACCTGATCAGAACAATTAAAAACTATGGATTTTCTCCCCAAAATTTTAGAGAATTCCTTCAAAGTCTCAGTTTTGCCTGTGCCAGCTTTTCCATATAAAGAAACAAATCGCTTTTCATGGATAGACTTTGCAATAGATAAATAGGTTTGTTGAGCGCTTGATGTCATGAATACCGCAGGTTCTGAATTGAACTCATTGCCATAAGGTAGAACTGCAAGTCCAATTTCATAATGCACATTCAAGCTCTCAGGTCTCCAATAGGCTTTGAGGACTTTAAACCAATCATAGCTTGCAAGACTCTTAATTTTGCCACTCTTTTTTTTCAGGTCAGAAATAACCTCTGTTGAATAAACTTTTGATGAGAATATTGTTTCTAATATGAATCTTTGTGTTGGTTTAAGTTCTCCTCTGAATTTGCTAACTATAAGTTTTAGGAGCATGGCTAAATAATCTGAAACATTATCAAAAGGATGTTTTTTTCCTTCCAAAATCCCTTTCTCCATTAATTTTGTCCAATGTATATTTGAGATTGTTGAGCCAATTTGTGATAAACTTTGTTCAATAAATTTCAACTCGTCTTCAGGTGTCCAATTATTTATAAGCTCAACAGAATTTTTCAGCTGATTGTGAATGGAAGTATTGATTGCTTTGCTTAAAACACAAAAAAATTGATCTAAAGGAAGATTTTTTGGGTCGAGGGGTTCTGAAAATTCAAGCTTTTCTCCACTCCTGGAAATGATTCCTTTGATCAAATTGCCATCTTTCTCATATTTTTCAACATTGTTGAAAAACTTGCCCAGATCTTTCTCTCCAAAGTTTTCATCTGATAAGAAATCAAAAAGCTCATCATTTGATAAAAAGTAAAGACTCGGATAGGAATTTCTCTTGTTCTTGATGAATTTCTCAATTTCTTTGCCAATTTCTTCTAACCTGACCTTTGAGATTCTAAAAACCTCAAAAATACCCTTCTTATCTTCAAGATTGAGAACTGATTTACTTTCACTTATAGTTTCGGAGAGAGTTGAAGTTTTTTTGACAATTTCATCAAAATCCTGTTTTTCTTTAGGGAAGAATTTCAAAAGGAGATGAGTTGAGAAGGAATTTTGAAGGGATTTTGCTGCTAATTGAAAAAGATCAATTTCCTCTATAAATTTCAAAATCAAATCAAGCTCTCCATCGAGATCGTGAGGGCATTCTGATTTCAAATGTTCATTGATGATGCCAAGCTCAAACAAGGAATCATGCAAAACCCAGGATTTTTCATCTTCTAAAGTGAGAAATTTCACTTGATCTGGGCCAGATTCGAGAGAAAATGGGTTCAGGGAAGAAAGTTTTTCATATAATTCTTTTTTTTGCGAAGCCAAAGCTTGGGAATAATCCATGGTGTTAGAACTAAAATGAAATAATGAAAAAAACTTGAATTAAATATTTTGACGACCAAAAACCCTTAAATAAAACTATAAAAAAAACTATCAAATTTCTATAGAAATTATAAACAATTTATTTCTATCAAAAAAACTATCAAATTTCTATAGAAATTATAAACAATTTATTTTCAAAAGAATTTATTGTCTGAGACATTATTTTCTAAATAATTATTTTCTAAAGAATTTATTTCTATAGTGAATCCAAAAATGTCGGAATGGCAAAAAAGGATCAGAAATTATCGGATTTTTTAAGAAATTTTAGCGCAATAAAAAAAAAAAAAACCTCGTGGGAAATTAAAAAAACTATCG
>Ga0302186_10004008_pt1 | contig 10455 bp, 8 predicted proteins | sample II_Bog_E1_2_FD_198782 | JGI IMG/M metagenome (GOLD analysis project Ga0302186, IMG submission 198782) | Peat permafrost microbial communities from Stordalen Mire near Abisko, Sweden - II_Bog_E1_1 | ecosystem: Environmental > Terrestrial > Soil > Wetlands > Peat | place: Sweden: Abisko, Stordalen...
TACCCAAATGGTTAATTTAGGCCAGTACATTATTTATTTTATTTAAGCATCATATCAATCCATTTTCAACTATTAATTTTTAATAAATGCTCTCCAGAACACTCGCTTTCGCCATCCGATCCTTTTCTAAAAATCAGATACTGTTAAAGCCAAGGATACAGTTTATCCAAAATCGATATCGGTTCACTTCGTCTTCTGATCCCACTCAAATAGCATTGCTGGAAGAAGTCGAGGCCAAGATATTCCAAGTACTCAAAACAGCAGCAAAATGCAACCAAGCTAAGCTGAGTCGCACTGCTACCTTTTAATAACTTGGTTTTGATTCTTTAGACTCAGTGGAGTTGGTGGTCGCAATGGAAGAATATTTTGGATTTGACGTTCCTAATGAAGAAGCTGAGAAAATAACAAATGTATAAGCAGCAGTAAACACCTTCTATCGCCATCTGAACGCAAAAATAGCCAATAAAATTGTTTAGGATACAGCCAGCAGCGACCTGAAGGACGGAAGCAAGCCATGAAAGCAATGATTTAACCACAAATATAGTTTGTATTAATTTTATCAAATTGAGCAAATCATTTAAATTGCTTGTAATTTCCTTTGCTTATTGACTAAAATTATGCTATATTCTGCTCCTGGCTGCATAATGTTCTAATACTACGGCTGGTCGATATTATTTATAATCTGTTATGAATTAATCGCAAAAAAGAGAGGTGCTATAAGCTCTCAAAGGAGTATTTCGAAATAAATAGGTGATTAATAAATCGAAACCCATACCTGAATATAAATTTAATCCACCACTGCATCAAGAATATGACAGAATCAACAATCAAATTAAAAGGAAAAAATTATCTTAACAACCACAGAAAGAATCAAATCTAACAGGGCAGGTCAAATTGATGGTGTAAAACACAACCCTACTCATGGAAAATATGGCCACTCTCATTACTCTCAATCTTTAAGAGCGAATTACCAAAGCTGAGTCGTAGCATTGATCAATATAACTATTTCTTTTATTATAATTATGATTCAACGCCTTAGGATTGTTTATAATTACTTATCCATGCAGAAACAACAACTCAAGATCACTCTCACCTCTGAATAGTAGCATGTCTTCGGCACACTTACCCAGTTTCGATAGTAGTTGAAGCTGAATACCATAATGAGGGTGGCAGGAGGATGGGTCAGGGATAAGGTATAAATTCTATAAGATAGATTATGGGCAAAGAATCGCATGATATTGATATTGCCCTTGATAATATGAAGGGAGAAGAGTTTGTGCTACTCCTCAAGAAGCATGCGTAAGCCAAGAATTAAAAAATATCCAATTTTGGAGTCACCAAATTTAATCCTGATCTCAGCAAGCATTTAGAAACCGCAACTGCCAAAATATGCAATAAATTCATCGATTTTGTTAACCTCAGATCGGAGACTTATAATGATGTATCAAGAATCCCCACCATTGTATCTTTTAAGCCATTTAGACAATAGGAACTCCCTTGTAAGATGCTCTAAGAAGGGATTTTACGATAAATAGCCTTTTTTACAACCTGAATACGAAGTAAATCGAGGATTGGACTTAAAGAGGGATTGCAGATATCTATGACAGAATAATTAGAACTCCCCTTGAGCCTTTGATCACTTTCAAAGACGATCCTCTGAGGATTCTAAGATGTTTTAGATTTAAATCTAGATTTAATTTCAATATTCACTAGGATATTTATAAGTCACTGTCTAATGAAGAAGTTAAAGAGGCCTTGAGGACTAAAGTATCAAAAGAAAGAATTGGGATTTAAATGGCTGGAATATTCAAAGCAGACTACCCAATGGCTGCCTTTTAAGAAATACTAAAGTACAAATACTGGAATATCATCTTCGAAATTCCAAAAGAAAGTGATCTCAAGGATTAGGCGACAATAAACAACATTCCTGAATATTCTTATTTCATCTTCAAGTAAGGCAAAAAATCAATTGAAAATAATGGTCTTTTAACTTATAAAGAACTCCTTTTAGCTGAAGGAGAAAAGTTTCATGACAAAAGGCCCAAATATACTGAAGAAGAGTTAAAAATCATGATAAGTTTAGTGTTTTTGACACTGGTCTACCGCAACCATACCGTCAAGATAGATAAAAAAACTATTAGTTTAATTGATCACATTGTGAGAAATTAACTCAAATACTCAGCCAAAGTATCGAAGTTTACTCATCGATCGGGGTAGCTCATAAACTAACTTTAAAAAGTGTTAACTGAAGAAAACTAAAAAAAATTGAAGGTTAGAGTAATCAAATGGTTGAGAATGGCAGAGTAAAAATGGGAGATCATAATTCATGCCATGACTGCAATTCAACTGGCAGACTAAGCAAAGAAATTCAAGCTTTCTCCACTTTAATTGAGGTCTTACATAATGGATGAGAGTTTATAAGACAGTTACCTCATTTAATCTTACATAGATGGTAATTTTCTGACAAAACGTGGAAAGAAAGGCCCAATCATCAAGACCATCTTAGAAAATGCCATCATTTGGAAGATCATCAACAAAAAGTAAGATAAAGAGTCATTCCTATAATTATTCTAAAAAAACCAAGCTTTTTTTTAAAACTAAAAAAGCTACGAATGATTTGCCGATCATTATTTATTTGATATTTAATCAATAGTGACAATCTGCCTTTAAGCTCATAAGCATCCTACCAAAGGTCTAGTAATTACCCTGAAAATATAAGGCATGCATATAATATGAATGGAGTTCGAATTGGTGAAGATGTATCAAATATGTTATAATTACTTTTTAACTTCGGTGTTGATGTATAGACCATCGAATGAGCGGTACAGCGATAATAACCAAATGAGTGGCATCGGCAGTTATCCACCTCAGCCCCACCATGATATGGCCAAGATGCACGGCCATATCGAGGCTAATTATCAATCCATGCCCATGTTCTACGATAACTCACAGCCTAACTACGAGTACATCCCGCCTCCCAATAACAACCCTCCTCCTGAAAATTATGATCCTCGTTATCCTGCCTGGAGAGATGGATCTGAATCAAAAAATCATATGATCATCCAGCCTATGGGTAATCCACCGAGTCATTATCGCCCAATGGTACCACCTCCCTACCATGAGGCATATGCTCCCCCAAGGTAGGCGATTAAGCCCTCCATTCAGCCTCAGGATAATTTTTCCCAGGCGGGCCAAACAACTCAAGCGCCCCAAGTAAATGTGGTTCAGAGAATTTCGGGGATCATAAAATCCCAGTTGAGTTATCTGCAGTCTACGATGATTTATGCTGACAAGAAGACCCATGAGTAGCGCATGAAGAAGGAGAGATCCCGCTCGCGGTCTCGGGATAAAGGTGGCCATAGTTCTCGTGAACGCGACCATCGCCACCACCACCGCGAACACCATTAGTGGAACTGTGCCAAATGCAATTTTTTAAACTTTGACTTTAGGGATCGTTGCAAGCGCTGCAACGACTCCAAACCTGAAACTCAATCACGATCGGATCGGTCGGAGGGTATCACTGGCAAAAACTACATTCCTGGTCCTGATGACTGGCGCTGTACCAAATGCAACAACATCAATTATGCTCGTCGTATTTAGTGCCATCGCTGCCACACCCCTCGCAGCAAGTGATTCGCCAATTATCGAAACTCCTATTATGTAGAATAGCATTAAAAGCTTAGTTTTATCGTGTTTGTGATTAAACTCTATAGAATTTTATATCAGCAGATAGGGCATAACTAGTCTTTGAGCACTTGTAATTACCAAATTAATATGAATTTATTGAAGGAAATGAGGGATTGAGTTAATAATAAGTGATATGATCACAGATGGAATACACTCAGCAGAAGGTATTCGAAATGCTCATCCCGCGGAATCATGCATGACAAATCCTCAAAATAAGCTGCAAACTCTTCCAGTTCAATGACATAATCCGGCTTTATGTTATCCCAACTCCATACAAACTCATTAAAAGCGTCCTTCTAGCTTTTCTTGTTTGTTAACACTTCTGGATGCCTCTTTGCGTCGTATATCTTGCCTAATTCCTGAAGGGTGACCTTATTTCCGATGATCTTGCTTGCCCTTTTGTAGGCATCGATGATACTCTTATAACGATTTTAGTTCATTTTACCTCGGAGATCGTTCAAAAATGCTTTATATGCAATCTGCTCCTTATTTTTGTAGGTCTTAATCAAGTATTTGAGCTAATCCTCGTTGAGGAAGATCTTACCACTTTGCAGACCCCATCTAAAATCACTTTCCTCCAGCACTCCCAACCTATCAGTATCCAAGCATCTTAGAATTTTATGCAAAAACCTCATTCCATACACTCCTCTCTCAGTTAGCAAATGCTTAACCTTTTTATCGAGTGTAAACTTGTTGACCACTTCGTTTTTTACAACAGATTCGTCAAATTCTTGCTACGGAGAAGAGGCTCCTAATATCAACCATAAGTTTTAATCTGTCTGTGATCTAGTTGGTATATCAATTGTGGACAGTCCTTTTTTCTACTGGTATAAATTTTGAGATTTGCTGTTCACCAAAAAATTATGAGCCATGACTTCATACTCTTTACCAAAAGTATTGTCGTAGAGTTTGTTGTCGGCTGCTAGCCACTGATTGGTCATTTCGTGCTTTATCAGAACTGTATCATCAACCTTTATGGGGGTGCCTGTCATTTCGAGCCTTTGATTGGGATCTGGATGTTCTAAAATCCAGTTGGTGTTATAATTGTTCTTGAGCATGAATAGCACTTCTTGTAATCTGGATATCTAAATTGATTTAGCCTTACTTTAGAAAATCTGCTGGTTGAAGTAGGCTCGCTGTACAAATATATCAACTTATCAATCAGAAGAGGGTTCATCCTCAGCTTTATCTGTTGACCGTAATGAATCTTTTCTCCCTTAAAACCATCCTTTTCATTGGCTCTATATTATTGTACAGGTACCGATCGAGAATAAAAACTGAGCGTGCAGCAGCGTGAATGTTTTTAACGGCTGATATATTATAAGATTGCTCAGTATTTGAGATCTTCTCGAAGATATCAGTAACTGTATTACAATATCGCTACCCAAAAAGCCTTAGACTTTGCCATTGAAGAGCATCACATGATCTCCAAATCTCCGAAAACCATCTTTAGAAAAGGTGAGTGATGCCTAAATGAGTTTAGTTCTACGCTCTGATAGCTTTTGGTGAGAATTCTTTCTTTTTCAGTCACATTAGAGACGCCTTCATGTTTACGTCTGATATACTCCTTCCTTCTAAATGATGAATGAATTACTTGACCTCTTCCAAGTCCCATTCCTCGCTCCAATTGCCCATGCGAGTCTGCAGACTGTATTTGTTCGGAGGATTGTAGTTATGCATGATCCGTGCGAAGTTATAATTTTAAAATCAATTGATTACGATTATTATTTTGAAATAAAATATCCCACTAAATGCATAAAATGACAGGGTTCAGCTACCATCAAGATTATAATTATATATATAGTAAAAATTAAAATTAAATGAGTCAGCAGTATCATAACTGTCAATTGGTTTATAAGAAGTATAAATCATCAGGTTAGTTTTTAGTGAGTCTGGCTTCTCTACCAGCTGTCTTACAGCCATATCTTTGCCTAACTGCTTTCACAACCCATTAATAATCTTCCTCCAACTATATGTTATTTCTATACGTTGGCTTCGATCACTATCAGGTATTATCCAGGCTTTAATCTCATCGAAACAAGGGCTAGATCGCCACTACCCAAATATTTAAAACGCTATTACTGACTAACTCCCTCCACTTTGCCGTATATCATAACTTTTCCTTGAATTTCTTCTTGACAGTAAAATTAAATTCCCAGTAAGCACTGTATCTTCTTGCTTTGTTGCGTATTTGATATGTGTAAGCCGAACGTCAGTGAATTGCCATGATTAACTCTGCTCGGAATAACTTAAGACCTCAGATGATAATTCAAGGAAAAGCATGAAATGACAGAATATTTAAATTCCTCAAGGAAAGCACCCCAACTAATCTCTATAGTATTTTTAGATTTGACCTCTTCAAGTTTAATTCTCTTTTCCTCTGGTTTTTTTGCATTTTTGACCGTTCCCACTATCTTCCAAATTGATTTTTGACCGTAGGTAAATCCGAAAATGTTGTTGTGTCTGTATAAATTATCAAGCTTGTGATAGCAGCTCTATTTGACCATCAAAACAGGCATGCCTGTCAATATTTAAAGATAGTTTTTTATATTATTATGCAAATACTTGTTGAAAATATTTATCCCTAAAACTCTCTTTACACTTTACCTCACCATATCTTCCCGGTGCAATGAACGCTGTGTTTCGGAAATATCATATCTTTTAAAGGTCTGTTAGGCGCGGTTCTATTTATGAGCTGCACAAAGCCAAATGGAGTGATCATCGATTAAGCGAGTGATGAATTAGTTGTTCGGATTGATTATTTTTAATATTTTCATTGTGACCTACCACTATTAATCATTTAACTTGAAAAGGGTAGGTTAAAGCTTATTTATTATATTTCCATAGTTGATGCAGAAACGACTGATTGCAGCTAACTATTCAGTTTGTTATTATTCATCAACTGCCTTTGCTTTTATTGTCGCCTCTTTTAGCATGTCAAATGTATTTGTGGAGACATCTTTTTTAGATAAACTAACTTAAATTGACCCTCTTCGACTATCACCAATACGAGTTAAAGTTTCAGAGACAATATTTTATTACTTCTTCTATTAAACTTCCGCTTGTTGAATAGAGAAGGACTAGGTTTGCTCAGCAATAGGTATCATATCTGAAAAGTTAATAATCTTTTACTCGCATTGACAGAGCATCTGCTTTTTGATGATGACCTATTACTTTTTTACAGGTTTTAATGTCTTTGAAATTGGTTATTATTTTAATAAAATTGAATCTTTTTATATATTTGTATTTTGAGGGAGAGTATTATTGGAAGGAGGAATACATTGTGCGTTGTTATTTGTGATTACTGACTGTGATGAACCTTATCGTGGAGTTTAAGAGAGTTTAGCTATTTGTTAAGAGTTATTTTGCTTAATTTCAGTTATAATAGGAGCCTAACAAGCTATTGGCTTCTCAATAGTCTTTTATTTTATCTAATCCAATTTAGCAGAACCTTAATCTTTGATAATTTTATTTTATTTGGCATAAGTGCCTTCCTGTTGATGAACATTGTATTATTATTTTGCCATATTCTCCTTGACTGGAGCTGATTATAAGCTATTTTCGATAGGTATGTCTTTTTCATTCATTTATTATAGCTTGTCTTTTTACGAGATAATTAAATTTGGACATGGCTCAGTATTCAGGTTATCTTTTTTAGAAACTGTTTTAATTAATTAAGAGTTTGGAAGACTTGTTGTTAATGGTTATTATTGTTAGGTTGTATTATTTAAAACATTTTGCAAAGGTTAGCTTTAAGCAGAAGTAATGACTGGGATTATTTTTTATTATTAAACTATGGGAGTGTTCTTAATATTTTGAGTTAACTCCATATTTGATTAAATTGGGACATTGTTCATATCTTTACTGGTTTATATCTTTTAATCTTTGGAAAGTAGATTATTTTATTAAATTGCAATTTCTTCTTTTTCCACTTTAAATTCATGATTATTGATTTCTAAATTTTGCTCAAGAGACGTTTTATTATTCTATTATTATTTTTAAGAAATGATTTATTGCATTTCTGTATTATTAATATGCTTTTAACTTAATTACTCTTTTGCTTTCACAATTTCTCTCTATTTTTAATAGACTTTAGTTTTTATCATTTCATTTTAGATGTTTGATTGTTGATAACTTCCTGATTTTCTATTGTAGTCCTGATAGCTAAGTTGATTAATAATGTTAATATCGTACATTTTGTGCATCTTAATATTGTTTTTATCTTTTTATCTTTCCCTATTTTAGACTTTATTCAAATTTAAAGGTATTTCGGTCGAAATTTCATTCTTTTGATTGATTTATGATTTTTACAGAGAACTTTGAGGCAAATATTTTTTTTAATGTGATTATTTTTATTATTTTTAATTATATTATTTTTAATTTTATTATTATTTTGTTGGTTATGGTGTTTAGATATTTTAAAAACAATTGTTTTTTTATACTCTATTTAATTTTCCAACAGTTTAAAGAGAATTTATGACCAATGACTACTAACTTTTGGTCCCGTTGACTTTTTATTTTTAAATCATTTAAACATCCATTTTCTATTTTTCTTGCATAGGTTCATTATTATTCTTTATTACACTATTATTTGTACATTGATTTAGGTCCTATTGATGATTATAAGAATGAATATTTATCTATTTTTATATTCCTGTTTATTATCCCCTACTAATGACATTACTGCTTGAATTATTATTATTTTCAATTTTGGGGATATTGCTAACAATTTATTTATTATATGAAACTTAACATATTTATTCTATTTTAGGCGTCCTCACCTTAAAGTCTGATTGAGGTTTATCGAAATTGGTCACGACTTAGTGATCTATCAGCACTGGCTATTTTGGAGTTTAGGCGATTTACTTCTATTTAGGCTATTTTAACTCTTCCTTATTTGTAATTTCATCTTTTATCTTATCTTTTACTTCTTTTTCATTTTATTATTTGTGGGGTAAAATCTGAATATTAGATTCACTTCTTGATCCTTTCAGTTCGTTTTATGTTCTTTTATTCAAGTTTGTGATATTTTGCACGCTGATAATTGGACTATTATTTCCTTTTTTCTCAGTTTATTCCATAGGAAAGAAATTGTCATTATTATCAGTGAAGGTCTGAGACTATGCGGCATTTAAAGTAGTAGCACTAATAATTTTGCCCTTTCGGATATAAACTTTTAAAGTATAATCATTATTTTAATTTGATAAAGCTGGGATTATCTTTCCAACTTCCTTTTAACTTTAGATCTTTTATAAGCTCTCTATCGTCTTAACCAATAACCTTTCTTCCGTGAAATTAAGACCATCACATCTTTTGCTATCCATATCCACTAAATCTTTTTCAATTTCTTCTTACTGCTGAGTATTTAACATTAAGCAAGAAGGCTATTTAATTAATATTTTTGGTTGAGGTAGAGATTCAACAGAAGAAATATTATTGGGCTTCTTTGAGTTTTATTTTTATTATTTTTTAGGTACTTGACCTTATAATGCAATGCAAACTCCAGATTGATCGAGTACTTTATGAGATTTATAGCCTTCTTACTCATTCAAAATCTAAATATTTTTAGGACTAAAGGATTAATTTTTAGCAAATGTGAACTTTGGAGTTTTATGGGATGCATTTACATTTTATTGCTATTCCTTAAATACTTTCACATCCGCGTTATTTGTGTTAAAATGATTGGTTTGGGATTTTTCTAACTCTTCTATGATGGGTGTTGGCTTCTTTTTCATCCGATTAAAATTTTGTGGTGCTTTAGGCTATGATTCTTCACTAAATATTGAAATTCGGCTGCTGAGTTTCTTTTTCATTGCTTCCCCATCATGGGAGTTTAAAAAATCTGCTGATTCTGTAAAAGGAAGGTTAACCTTCGACATAGTTTGATGGGAAGTTATAATTTCATTTTTTGTTTATTGTGATCCACTTTGAGGTTATTTAATTTTGTAAAGTACATTTTTTGGTTATTACTTTTGCATCTATTTCTGTTATGATGTCTCCACAAGTGGGCGAAATGAGAATTTAGGCGTATATTCAATATTTTCATTAACTCCAAGCTCAACAATCTGGTCATAGATATGATCAATCTCAGAGGCTTTCTAATATTATGTATTGCTTTCATTTTGCTAAGTTACATTCGATGGTATGACTTTGCTTTATTAAATTATTTATAAGTGCTTTTATTAATTTTGTCGATTGCAAGGCTCCAGTTTACAGATATTTTTAGAAGAGAATTGCTGACCACCTTCTTAGATTAAAGATATATTTTATTTTTGTGCTAATTTAACTTCTGTCGTTTGTTTTGTTAAATCACTAACATCTTTATTTTAGATTCGATTTTATGATGGCTCGTTTCGAATAAAAAATTTTGGTGTTAAATTCAATTTTTAGTCAGATTAAAAAGAACTTTAATTTTGGTTTTATTCAAGATTTTTAGTTAAGATTAAGTTTTAAGATTATTAAAAAATCGTTTTAGGCGAGAATAAATTTAAATTATTAGTGTTGTCAGAAAAAAGTATATCTGATTATGGTAAAGGTGGAGAAGAAGAATGAGATTCATGATTTGATAATAAAGAAGAAAGTGATGGGTTTTTGATTTGTTATGGTTGAAATGAATTGTTTGATAAAAGAAAAGAATTCGGCTATTCTTTCTTATCAACAGAATCCATCTTTGTGTCATCCTTCCTTCCAAGGGCAGATTTCTTTCCTTCATTTTTATCATTGGAAGAGTGAGCTTATACCTTAACAGGCTGCCGGTCTTCTTTCTTA
>Ga0302186_10004010_pt1 | contig 10451 bp, 12 predicted proteins | sample II_Bog_E1_2_FD_198782 | JGI IMG/M metagenome (GOLD analysis project Ga0302186, IMG submission 198782) | Peat permafrost microbial communities from Stordalen Mire near Abisko, Sweden - II_Bog_E1_1 | ecosystem: Environmental > Terrestrial > Soil > Wetlands > Peat | place: Sweden: Abisko...
AAGTTATAAGGCGTTCAGCCATTTTTTTAATTAAAAGAAATAAAATTATAATTTTTGTTTTTTCTCCACTTTTTTTCTTGAATTTCTTCAAAAAAAAAAAAATTTTAATTAAAATTTCAGACCGACCCAAAATACAATAAAAAAATCGATATTTAATTGCGATAAATGTCGAACGATCAGAATAATACATTCACTTCTCCTTCTCCCCCATTAACTTTTTCAACAAATTTATGGGTATTATCACTACCAATTAATAACTGAAGTCGATTAATAAATGAAAAAAATAGGACAAATTTGAGATGCTCCAAAAAATTTCTTCAGATAAAAGAAAATTAATAGAAGACTTCATGAACATTTTACAAGAGCGAGTCGAAATAGAAGAAACTTACGCAAAGGGTCTCGAAAAATTATCAAATCTGCTGAATAATTTTATGGATAAAGGGTAAGTTTTTTTCTTTTTTTCTCAAGAATACGTCTCCAACTATAGATTGGCTCCTTTAGCTTTTCAAAGTTTGCAATCATATCATGTTCATCGATTTGAACAATCTAGGGTTTTATCTCAATCTCTCAAAACAGATGTCATTGAAAATTTACGTGAGGTGATTAAAAACCAAGGCACAGAATACAAGAGATTATTGATTGATGGCAAAAAATTGGAAAAAGATCTGAAAAATAATATGGACCAAGTTGAAAAAGTAAGAGTTTTTATTTGGAAGAAGGTTGTTGATAAATAATTAATAGCAAAAAAACAAATACATAAAATCTTCAAAAATGTCTGAGGAAGTCGATATGTTAAATGAATGTATGAAATTGGGAAGAGATACAAACGAATTAAAAGCTAAAAACCTATCTAAGTAAATTTTTCTCTTCACATTTTATTCAAATTATTGAAAAAAAGGCTGACCACTTTGCAAAAGGAAAAAATTGACAGTGAGCAGAAATATAAATACAGCTTGGGAGTTTATAATAATAATTTGGATTATTATTATGTTGAGATGGTAAAAAAAAAAAAAGCAAAAATTTATTTAGTTTTTAGGGAAAAATTCATGACACCTTTCAAAAACACGAGGAGGAAAGAATAGAAAAAATTAAAGATTCTATCATGAAAGTTTATATTTACGAAATTTCCGGAATCAGAAATCTTCAATATGATATCGACCGGCTCACCCAAGTTTTATTTGCAAATTTAAGTTATTTATTTTTTTTTTGCTCAAGAAAATCGAACTCGTGGACACAAAAAAAGATATCCAAGATTTCATCAAAGAAAATAAATCAGACAGAGTAAATATTATTGTCGTTAAATTTATTTAAAATGATTAAAGAATTTCTTGCCTAAAATCAAATTTGAGCCATATATCAGCTTTATCAATATCACCTTAAAATATTCGAACCCTCCAACTGAAGAAATCCTTGAGGCTACAGTTGAGTCAAAGAATAATAACAATTTGGAAGATAAAAAAAGTAACTAAACAATAATTTTAAATTAAGCAATTCTAGCGTTATTCGAATTATTTTCCGAATATTGCGCAAGTATGATAAAAACTGGTTCAGCTATTGAGTTTTCTGTGAGAATTTATCTAGAATTTTTAATATTTTTGATTTCTTCAAAGCATCCAGACATTTCTGCTGAAGACAAGGAGAAAGCTTTGAAACTTTCGAAACTTGTGTTGACTGCATGGAATGGAGCCGAAGAATTGAGCTCAGAAGTTTTAAAAGAGGTAAATATGTTTTCTTTATATTTATGGATTAAATCAAACAATAATTAGTTTATGAAATTGATCAAAGATAAAGTTGGCAGAAGACTTTGGACAATAAATTTCCAATCGTTTCGGATCGTTGGGAAATTCCTCCTAACTGAAAAAGGGTTTCAAAATATTTCAAAACTCATCAATCAAATTTTTAACACTGTAAAAAAATTATTATTTTTTTTATTTGTAAAAAAAAAAAATAGTGTTTCGCCGAAAAAGATGTTGCAAACGCTAAAAAAAGTATGGTTCTTTCATTTACTTTTTATAAGAATAACACCAACAATGAGGAAAAAAAAAGTGAAAAACCATTTGAGGAACGGATTTATTTACAAAGTGCAATAGCTGACCATGTGATTTGGAAAACGCTGGATTTTTGGGAATGTTCAATTTTTGAGTCGATCAAAGAAGAATTGGAAAATCAAAGAAATCTTCCGGGAATAAAGAATGAAAAAATAAACGAAATCATCATAAGAGAAAAAAATACCATCTTCAGCCAATTGGCTTCATATGCTCATAATATGATGATGTTTGGTATGGACCCCATTATGGTGAAGGAGTTAATGACTAAATTTGGTAAAAGCTATAATCTTTTTGAGTTGCAAATAAAGGATTTATATGTAAATTTAAGAAAAAAACATTGTTAAATTTAAGTTTTAAGATTAATGTTGACAATTTTGGCAAAGACCCTGAAAACATGTCCAAAATGAAAGCTATGGGCCTTACTTTTCTTTATAAGGACATGGATAATAAGAAAAAAAATGAAGTCACCAAAATATTACCCAGTGGACCTGTCAATAAAAGAACTCTGAATTTTGGGGTAACAAAATTTAAATTTAATTTTTGAAAAATAAAATATTCACATATATTATTAATTTTGGGTAATGATATTATAAATTGAGAGTTTTCAAAATGAAAATTGTATAAAATGAGTGTCACGATAAAATTATTTATTATTTTATATTATCTTTCTCCAGAATTCATTTTATTTTGTGTGTTAACAAAAATATAAATAAATTTTTTGATATCATCAACATTTATTTATCTTTTAAAAATTCTTTCTTATTTTATGTTTAGCCATCTCCAAATTCATCAGATAATTTAAAGCAACTAGCTATGGGGTTCAATCCAATTAGCTTTGCACTTCCTGTCCCAAATCCTATTTCCAATGAAGAGGAAACTGAGAAAAAAAAAATCTCTGCTCCAAATAAAATGGAATTTAAGTCCGAATTCGTTGGAAAAATCACTCAAATAAAATTCGAAGATAAAAAAATAACAGATTTTAAATCAGAATTCGAAACCAAACCAGAGGAAAAATCATTCGAACTAAATGCCAATCGAGGATTTAAAAAAACTAACACTTTTTATCATGAAAGCGAAGATATCATGACAGAATCTGGGAATTTGAAGAAATTTTTAAAGTCTCGGGAGGCCAATCTTTAAAGATTCAGAAAAGGAAGCTGGTTTTACAGAAATTCAATATCTTATTTAAGATATATATTTGAAAACAAAGTCAAATCATCATTTTAGAAACATAAAATAATGTTTTATTTTATATAAATACATTTTTTTCATTAAGTGTTAAAGTTTTACTTTTTTTAATTATTTTTTATTTTGCATTTTTTTTTCATTTTTTGTTTTTTTCATTTTTTTCTTCTTTTTCATTTTTTTCTTCTCTTTCCTTTTTTTTCTTCTTTTCCTTTTTTTTTGTTCCTTTTTCTTTTTCTTTTTGCTTTTCATTTTTTTTATCTTTTTTTTTTCTCTCTCCCCCTTTCTTTTCTTTTTTTTTGTTGCTTGGTTTTTTTTGAATAGTTGAGTCCTCTTCTTCTTCTTCTTCTTCTTGTTCTTCCTCTTCACTCATGTCCTCCAATTTCTTTTGCAACAAAAAATCGTTTTCACGTTGTCTGTTTTCATTGTAATCATTTTTGACATATTCTTCATGCTTTTCCAAAAGTTGTCGTAATTGGTTTTTTGTCAAAATGACATCTTTCTCTTTTATTCTAACATCATCTTCATCAAGCCCTTTCTTTTTATGGTCCTCAGATTGATCCTGTGATATCTTTTCCTTCAACTTGCTTTTGTAATCTTTTAAAATTTTCACCAGAGTATCTTTATTCAAAACTAATTCATCATCATCCCCACTTAAAAATGATCTTTCTTCAACGAATTCTTTAAAGATTTCTTTATCTTTCTCCTTATTATCTTTTTCATCTTTGTTCATTTTCATCTCCTCTTGTTTAAAAAGGCTTCTGTCTTTTCCGAAATATTTTTGATTCTGTTTATTTGGTGGTTCTGGGAAAGAATCATTCTTCTGTTTCGGTACACTTTGAATTCGAGGCAACGTAAAATTTTTTTGCTCGATGCTTGATTTTTTTTTCATATCGACCATAAAATTTTTTCTTTCAACTGGCAAATCTTTGTTTCTATTTTTCAAGTCAAACAAACTTTCCTCATTTGCTTTGATCTCAGAAATTTGTGAAATATCGTTAATTTTGCTGAGTCGTTGATTTTCTCTCAAATCCCAATTGTATTCCTGAGATTCAAAGCTAAATCTGCTTTCGCTTTCGACTGGAGTTGAAACGCTTATGCTTTTTTTTCTTTTGCTATGTGTTTTTTTCGGTTTTTCTTTCATTTTTCGAGGTTTCATAGGCTTGTATTCTTGAATTTTTGGCTCTTCTTTATCTCCTTTAAAATCATAATAATACACTTTTTCAGGTCGTTGTGTTGATAATTTGAGAATCAACCATTCTAGACAATTTTTAAAAATTTCCTGTTCAATTGTTTTGAATCTCACTTCCTCAACTTGTGGATGTTTAAGCAATTTATAAATAAAAATAGCCACGAACAAGCCAAAATCATTGTAAAAATTGAATTTCTTTTTTTCATAAAATGAGATTTTAAGCGATTTGAGGCCTAATTCTTTTTGACAAATCAGCTTTGAGATTTCGATATATTCTTCATCTTGATTATTATCCAAATCTCGTTCTAAAAAATTAACTATATGTAAATTTTGTTTTCGGAGGTCGACAAGTGATAAAAAGTACCTATCATCTAATAAAATCACTAGAAATACAAGATCAAAATTTGAGCAAATTAATCTTGGGTTGCAAAGATAAATGTTCCGCATGCCGAAAAAAATCTCATAATTGAGATTTTTATAAAAGTTCTCATATTTCCTTATGCGGAAGCCGAGAAATAACCCTCGGTTCATTTCTTCGGGGTTGTATAATTGCGGGTTATTTTTTTGCAGATCTTGCAGATAAAGCAAAAAAAACGTCATCAAATTTATTGGAAATGACGCTTCCTCTTTGAAATTTATGAAATCCTTCACAAAAATTATATTTCCATATCTTTCTAATAATGGGTCGTTCATTTTTTTTTCACTCAGCTCGATTTGCAATTTATTATATTCTTCTTTCGTAAATTCAGTTAATTTCGGAAATATCCCATATTTTAAGGTAAATTTTAATACCCCCTCATTGTTTTCACGAAAGGCTGGGACCCTGAAAAAGTTTTCTTCGAGATCTTGTAACTGTGTGTTTTTTTCCTCATCTTTTCCGAAATTTTCAATGAAGTTGCGCTGCACTTGTTTCAAATATTCAGAAATTATGGGCTTGCAACTGCCATTTCGATAAATTTTCACCTCATTGCAAACAATTTGCTCTGGTTTATTATACTTGTTCCAGATTTTCTCAATAAGAGCCTTCAACGTTAGGTCACAAAAAAAAGCTGTAAATGTTATGAGTTGTTGACAATTTTTGCAAATGAAATTCGGATTGTGGGTTTTTTGGCAAATCTTATATTGAGAAAGCAGTTCATCGGAATCATAAATGCAGGAAGGTTTTAAACAATTGATATTTCTATAAGGGTTTAAAATCTGTTGAGGATATGATTTCTTCAAAATGGGCACTTTTATGGAGGAAATCCTTGTGTCCTTTTGGAAAAATAAGAAATGCAGGTTTTTTTTCTGAGTTTTTTGTAAGTACGCTTTAAAATTTTCAAACTGTTCATTTTCTTTCATCAGTTTTAAATAATAAAAAACCTCAAAAATATATAATATATACATAATATTGAAATATATAAATTAACAAAAGGTTCAAATTTCAAATTTTGCTATTAATATGAAAAAGAAACAAGATGTAATTGTTAAACTCTTCAATAATTATATGTTTGATTTTATGGGGGGACCTAAATTCCTCAAAGCCAGATATATCGCCAATTTTTACAAGGGATCGACTTTCATTTATTTAATTCTCTTAATGAACATTTTTCAAAATTTCTCCTTATCAACTTATATATATTCAGCTTTGCACGGATCCTATGGCATTTTATGGCTCATTAAAGACCTTTGTTTCCCAGATAAAAATTTTAATAACAAAATGACAATCGCTTCAATGATCGGAGGGTTCGGAATTTTAAGTCTTTATTGGTTTTTGGATTTTTTGGAAATTGCTGGATATGGAATTACGTCTCCTTCTATTCCAAGAATTTTTTTTGCTATAATTCTTTATGTTTTTGGAGTTGTTATAATGATGATCTCTGATTGTCAAAAATATTTCACCTTAAAATATAAAAAAGGATTGATATGTGAGGGGATGTTTTATTGCAATAGAAATCCAAACTATTTTGGTGAAATTCTAGTCTATGGCTCCTTTGGAGCTATGATAGGAAATTGGATAAGTTGGAGTATACTTTGCTTCATCTGGTTGACCATCTTTAATCTGAACATCTATTTAAAGGATGCCACTTCATTGCAATATAAGGATGGATGGGAAATTTACAAAAAGAGGTCAGGAATAATTTTATTTAAATTTTTCCAAAATGATGTGCTTCATTTTGGATTCTATGGGTTAATAGCTTGGCTATTTATTTTATTTTATTCGTATTTATAAATTGACTCATTCTTCATTATTGAGAGAGAAAATCATCAATTTTTAAAAAAATTTCTTAAAATATTAAAAATAAGGAAAATTACAATTTTTTTTTGAATAAAAAAAATGTTGAAATCGAAGTATTTCCTCAAAAAAAGTTGATTTTTCTATAGGATTTCTGTTGATTTATATTTTAGATTCCATCGCTCCGTTCATTTATTTTGGCCTGCAATTTTTTATAATCGGGATGTACTCCTCAACTATTCCAAGGATCTTGGATTTCAGCAATATAGAAACAATTTTTATATGGTAAAAACATTGTTATTCATATTCAAACTAAAATTAGTTATATTTTGAAAAGGATCTTAAACGCTTTAGTCTTCTTAATCTATTTGCTAACCTATTTTCGCGATCCAGGATATATCCCTTTGGAAAATTACGACCCTCCAAATAAAGAAGTTTTAAAAAATAATGAAAAAAAAATTCATTCGAAAATTTACAAAGGATGCCAAAAAGGCCACAAATCTGGATTTGAGAAACGCGACCTCTTCCCGAAAAACCTTGCATACATTTCAAAACCTAACAATAAATTCTTCGAATATAAAAACTGTAAACGATTCTGAAAAGGTTGCTTTTTTTAGAAATAAAGGATTTTTTACGCTAATAACATTAGGATTCAGCCATGGGTTTAAGAAATTATAAGAAAGTCTCATCCAATTCGAACTCCAACACAAAAACCACTCCTCATTCAGTAAAAAATGAAAATGATGTGTTCCATATCGAAGAAGAAAATGTCAAACATCAGGAAGAAATAATTTTCGCTCGAACAAGTCCTCAGCTGGAATTGGAGTATGAAGAAGGCAAACCCAAAAATAATTCGAAACTTGTTGATGATAATAATGAACCAGTTTTAAAATGTGAGGCCAGCTTGGATAATATCAATAGTTCCATTATTAGATATGAGATTAAGGATCCAAGTTTTGATGATTCACCGAAATTGTCGGCCAAATTTATCGAAGCGAAGGAAGAATATAACAATAGTAGTACCTTTATTTTGAAAGAATAAATTATTTTTTTGTTGAAGAGGATGATTTTCCTTCAAACATGAAATTACATGTTGACAAAAAAAAGGAGGACGAACAAATTTCAAGTGAGATTTTTTTATTTGTTAGAAAATATTTTAGTATCTTTAAAGATTATAAATCGAAACAAATCACTACTCTCAGCACTAATTATTATACTCCTTTTGGTAAATAACATCGTTTACTCATTTTTTATTTTAAATTGAATTAGAAAACGAAAATACCACAAATAACAGCAACTCTCAAAAAACAGCAACACCATCAATTCAAGTTTTATAATTTTTCTTTTTATTAAAAATAAAAAAAAAAAAATAGAAAAAATCTTCCAAAATATTGAATTTAAATGAAAATGAACAGGAAGTCGTTGCTCCCCCGCCTTCCGTGAATAACTTAAACGCAAAAAATCAAAAAAATATGTTTGTGATAAATGTAAACATGAAGAACGGTTTTGGTGATGATAAATTATCATCAAATGAAATAGAAAAAGAAAAGGCTCAGGAGGAATTCTATTTTGCTGAAAAGCGGTATTGCACCGTTTGCAACGTCGAGCAACCTCTCAGAAGTAAACATTGTAAAGATTGTAAACGTTGTGTTGCATTATATGACCATCATTGTCCTTGGACAGGTTAATTTTATTTAAAATGATCATTCTAACTATATTTTTTTTCAGGAAATTGTGTTGGAGAAAAAAACCGATGTTTTTTTTACACTTTTCTGATATTCCAAATGGTTGAAATAGGATGGTTTGCAGAAATAGTAAAAAATTGATTTTCTTTTTATATTTATAAATTATAAGATCATTCGATGGTTCTTATCCACAAATGTCAGAATCCTTCTCAATTTAAATTTCTCAACAACTTTCATTTTGTTTATAGCAATCATAATTCATGGATTTTTTGCAATAATGGTTTTTATGCTATTCACTTATCACACCTATTTGATTCTAAAAAATATGACAACATGTTAATTTTCCAAATAATGTAAATTTCCTAAAGTAAATTTAGGGGAAAACGTCTCCTGGTCAAAGATTTCATATTTAAAAAATTGGCCTGAGGAACATGGATCTCCCTTTTCAATGGGAGCTTTAAAGAATCTGAAATATTTTTTGGGATTGACTTTTACCAATGAGATTAAAATTTGGAAACTCCCCAAATTTGAAAAATAGACAAAAAGGAAAATGTTAGGATGCTTTTATTATTAGATTTTTGTAATTAGTCGATTTTTTCTATGCTGAAAATTAAAATTATAAAAAAATGAATTTCTGATTCCAAATCATTAAATTCAAACTTTTTCAGATCAGATTCTTTTCTCATTTTTTGAATATAAATAATTTTCAAATTTTTCAAACTTTATTAAGAATCTAAAATCTCTTCCTAATTTTAAGCTCATCATGTTCTTGACAAAGTAAAAATCTTTCTTTTCGAATTTCTTAACTCATCTTCATTTATTAATTAGAAGCGATTACGATCGAGGAGTTAACACTTTCTCTCCAGAGGGAAGATTGCTTCAGGTGGAATATGCCATAGAAGCCATAAAATTAGGATCTTCAGCCATCGGCCTCAAAGTGAAGGAAGGTGTTGTTTTGGCTGTAGAAAGAAGAGTTGCTTCTATTTTAATGGAGCCAAAAAGCATTGAAAAAATATATGAAGTAGGGCTTTTTTAATCATTTGTTTATTTGAAATTAACAATTTTTAGCTCGATAAACATATTGGTTGTGCTGCGAGTGGCTTGGTGACAGATGCGAGAACATTGGTTGAATTCGCTCGTATTGAGGCACAGGTGTGTTAAAATATATGAACTATTAATTTATTTTTCTGATCATTTTCCAGAACCATTCATTTGTCTATAATGAAGCAATTACAGTCAGAGCTTTGGCAAGAGCTGTGAGTGATTTGGCTTTAAACTTTGGCGAAGGGGATTCTACATCGAAGAAAAAGCCAATGGTAAAAAAAAATGTAATTTTCCTTATTAAAGAAGAGTTATAATAGTCAAGACCTTATGGAGTCGCACTTTTGATAGCTGGTGTGGATGAAAATGGGCCTTGTATTTATCATACTGGTAAATTCAGAATATTTTTTTTATTGAATTCCCTAAAAGATCCCAGTGGAACCATGGTTCAATATGAAGCCAAGGGAATTGGAGCCGCAGATGAAGGACTACAAACCCTTTTGCATGAGCAATATAAAGGAGTAATTAGAAATGTTGAGAAAAATTAAAATCTTGTTTTGTAGGAAATGAGTCTGTTGGATGCCGAAAAATTAGCTTTATCTTGCTTGAAACAAGTCATGGAAGAAAAGGTATTCTATTCTTAAAAATATTTTTTCTGAAAGGTGAAACTTAAAAAACTTAATAAGATCAGCAAAGATAACATCGAACTTGTTACAATCCCTGTGGCCACAAGACAATATACACAAAGAGACCCGCTTTACGTCGAACAAATCCTCAAAAATTTAAAATAAAAAATAGATTAGTCATTTGAATTTGAATCTTTTGAAAATATATTTGTTTTTTGAGTAGGGTGGTGGGAAAATAATTATTACCGTAAAACCTCTTGATTTTGATCCAGGCCGAAATTTTTTTTTTTTGGAAAAAGTATAAACTTCAAGAAATCAAAAAAATATTTTTTTCCAAATTTTTAAAAAAGATCAAATTCAAGAGGTATTTTTTTTTTCAAAATCAAGAATTCAAAAAATCGAAATTTTAAAAATTAATAAAATTATGATTTTAAAAACAAATATTATTATAATTATATC
>Ga0302186_10004011_pt1 | contig 10451 bp, 9 predicted proteins | sample II_Bog_E1_2_FD_198782 | JGI IMG/M metagenome (GOLD analysis project Ga0302186, IMG submission 198782) | Peat permafrost microbial communities from Stordalen Mire near Abisko, Sweden - II_Bog_E1_1 | ecosystem: Environmental > Terrestrial > Soil > Wetlands > Peat | place: Sweden: Abisko, Stordalen...
TCTTTTCTTTCCCGACCATTCGCGAGTCGAAAAATCTTCATTAAGAGTACTTTCCTTATTTCCAACATTAATCGTAAAAGTTCTATTAATTCGAATAGTTGGAGGAGAATCGAACTTAGGAATAGAAGCGGAATTCTTGTTTTGAGGACTGTCGTCTTCGAAATGGATCACTGTGATAGTTTTTGATTGATGTTGGGGAGTTAAGGAGTGGGAAGATTCAATGGGTCGTTTGTTAATAAGTTGATCTATATTTGGTTCAGTTAAGGTGAGGCATTTTGGATGAGGGGAAAAAAATGACCTGGGGTTTGGCTCTGTTTTTAGTTGGAATTTCATTCAGAAAAAACAATAATTTTGGAATTTTGTTGTGTTTTATTTAAGTTTTTTTAGCATTATTGCATATGCATGAAATAAAATAAAATATTATAAAAAAGAATTTATTTTTTTCCTCTTCCAACATTTGCACTTTACAAATGGAAATTTTCAAGAAAATTAATTAAAAAATTCATGATAAAAAAAATATATTTTCAGTAATAGAATAAAAATATTTCCAATTCAGTTTAAGGAAAAATTTTTGTCAAAGCTTCAAAGCCTTAAAACAAGGATTATAAAAAAAATAATTATATAATCTTAATTCAAAAAATGAACAAAAAATCAGAAGATCAAGAATGGTTAAATTTTAAAGGGTTTGTCAGGATTCCGCACAGGGATTTGAAATGTTTTGATATGATTGCAAGAAACCCTTATCACTCAATTTATAAAGCAACTCGCGAAAAGGAGGAGATCATTTCAGTTATCATGACCAGATCTATAAATGGTGAAAATGAAATAAAGCAAACTGCAGAAGTTGTTAAATCTATACTGGCATTGAGTCATAAAAATTTGGTAAAACCCATTGGGTATGATTACGAAATTTATCGGTCAAAAGACAATCAAATGGTTGGGGTCTTTTATGTAATGTCCGAAAAAATAGAAAGAAGTTTAACCGATTTGATTCATACAGATACTTCATATTTTGAATTTGAAGATAACTGTTTCCAATTTCTTCTTGACATTTTATCTTCATACTTTTATTTGAGAGAAAAAAACCTGTTTCATTTGGATTTGCGCAAAATCAATGTTTTTGTTGAAAACAATACTTTCAAATTAGCACTTCCAAGATTATATCAAAATGAGGACATAATTTATCGAGAAGACCATTATTTCATTCCAGAAAAATACAAGATCGGGTTCGTACTTCTTCAAAAACCAATGGATTGGGTGAAATCGAAAATTGACCCAGAAAAAGGAGAAATTTATTGTTTGGGAAATCTGCTTCTCTCCACATTGAAATCAAAGAACACAATAATTGATTTTATGATCAAAAAAATGATTGCGGAAGATCCACAAGACAGAATGACAAATACTGAATTATTTATTTATTGGCAGAAAAATTTTCTTAACATTTTTGAAAATAAATTAAAGGAAACAACAAAGGTAACATTTTTTTAATTTCATGTTTAGATATGTAATAGATGATGGATTAAAATCTAATATCTTCAATCCCTCGAAAATGAAACAAAAATGGTATTTATGAGCTAATTGTTTATCAACATTAACTATTTATAGATTGAAGAGAGAAAAGCTCAAGATTAAGGATCAAACAGTCAAACAGAATTTAATAATATAAAAAATAATTTTATACTTATTCAACTCATAATTAATTATCCAAAAAACGGAAGAAAATGTTCATTATAAAGCGTCAAAATATCTTCTCTATCTTCTGGATCCTTCATTAACATATTATCTAAGATTTTATATAAAGAAGGGTCTGTTATTTTTATTTTTTTCTCCAAAATATCCAAAAAATCACTACATACATTTCGAGAGGTTTCTTCCGATTTCATATAAATCACTTGTAAAATTATTGCGCCTTTTGAAAATAAGCTTCCTTTCAAGAATTTTTGCGTGGAAAAGAACAAATTATTTTCAGAGACTAATTTTTTAAATTCTGGTGCTTCAAAATAAGAAAATCCAGATCCGCCATAAAAGGTTTCTATGCCCAAAGGAAGAAGACTATCCAAGTCCAATAAAACAAATTGATTTTCCCAAGTGACTCCAATGTTTCGGGGAGCCAAATCAACATGAACATACCCTTGTTTTTCCAAAAAAATATTTGCTTCAAGTAAAAATCTTATCAACAAGTTGATATTTTTATTCAGGGAGAAATGAATATCGGATTCACTTTCGTATTTTGGTTCATAGATAAATTCCCGAAGATTACACTTTATCATTTCCATGTATAATTCGACAACCCAAGTCTCATCCTCATAAAATATATAATAGCCTAAAACTTTCACTAAGAGTTTTGAATCAGATTTCATCATATTTTGAAATAAGGCTTCATAGCGTTGGATCTTTTATGAAGAAAGTTTTCCGAGCGCAAGAGGTTCCATTTTCAAGTTTAATTTCCTCCACCTTACCAAACGACCCTTGAGATAGGAAGCAGACGTTGTTATTATCATAAAGAAATTTAACACCATAATTTTTATTCATGTATTAAAAAATTTTTTTAATTTGATGAGTCAAACATGTATTTAAGAAGTTCATATTTTATAACACCAATAATATTATATATGAAAAATTTTAATAATATTTTGAAACAAACTAATATTTATAAAAAAAGAAAAGATGTGTCTCTGCAAATTTTATAGAGCAGCCGATTGGCCTTAAATTTAAAACTTTTTTTTTTTTAATATTAGGAAATTCTTCTGTTCATTATTTAAAACAACTTATCACTAACTATTACACTCCGATTAATCCATATAAAAAACAAACTGCTATAATATGCCAAAAACCACATCTAATAACTCATTGTATATTTCAAATTTTGTAATTTTTAAATTATCTTTTTGTCTTTTTTTTCTTATTACTATTAATGAAAGAAAAACAGAGTTTTTAAGTGCTCCGTGTCTTAAAATTTCATTCAGAAAAAACAAAATAATTTTGTTATTTTGTTCATGAAATAAAATAAATTTTATAAAAAAAATGTATTTTTCCAATTCATAAAAATCCTTAAAAAATGAATTCGACCATATGAATCGCTCATTTATCTTGAATGATGATCCCCCTACGAAACATTCCATACCAATAATTCCGTGTACATCTGAACTTCTCAACAAATATAGAATAAAATCCATTCACAAAGCTTCCATTCGACCGATTCAAGAGATTTCCGTCTCTATTAAAGAAATAGAAGGTCTCAAATCTGCCCTCACGAAAAATCAAAGGCCTTTTCTTTGGGACTCTGCAGACAAAGCATCCTCTGTAAAAACCTCAACTTTTAAAACCATTTCGATTAACAGAAGCAAAATTGAAAATGTCTCGATTTTATCAAAAAGTTTCACGAAAAATAGAAGCAAAAGCCCAAATGATAAAGGGTTGTTTTGGTTGAATGATAAGGCGTTCGTGAAGAATTTTGAGGTTTTAAACAAACAGAAATTGTTGCTTCGACAAGAAAAAATTGAAAATGTTAATAATTCCATCCAGACAAAAGCCTTCAAACTAAAGAAAAATAATGCAAAAGCAACTATTATTGATCAAATAATAAAAAACCAGAAAAATGAGTTAGAAAATCAGAATAAAGAAAAATTGGAGATAGAAAAAAAAAAAATATGGAAAGTTAAAGATAAATTTCAATTCTCCCCCTTTTCCAGAAGGTTCATTAGAGAAGCTAGCCCTGAAGAGACCATTTTTGTATTACCTCCGAAAAAACCTGGGAAAACATTTTTGGTAAATATATGAAATTTTTCTATTTAAAATTATCTTGTCTTTTGAAAATGATAAGTTTTTTTGGAATAAAAATAAATTATTAATTTCTTTCAAACATAAAACTTTAATTTTATTGCAAATTATTTCAAAAAAATATAAACCCTTTTCTTTCCAACCCTAAAAATGAGTTATTGGAACTATTTTGTCAAAGGAGTGAACTACATTACTGCGTAAAAAAACAAATTTATGTGTTTTCTAATGAATTCTAGTTTGTTATTAATTATCACTGGAATCGTTAAATATATTGCTTTTGGAGCAGTCTCTCTTTCTGCCTCAATATTTATACCTGCGTTCTTGATGTAATTTTATTTCGTTTTCAAGTTAAAATATACTATGTTTATAGACTTTTTGGAATTCTTTTGATTTGCTCAGAATTGAAAGTGAAGTTCATCGTGGAATATATGAAATTTTTGAACAATTATATGGGTCGAGGGATTTTTAATATATAGTAAAGCTATTAGCATATTTTATATTTTATTAATTCGGTTTTTAGTTTGGCTGCTTTAATAACAGATGATTCCCTTGGAGATTTACCAAAAATGTATATAAAACAGAAAAAATTATATATTTTTGGTTAAATTTAGCTTTTGCTATATTATTTCACTTTGCTTGGTGGTGGTTGGAGTCTTCTATATGATTATGTTCTGTGTGAAGGTAATTTTTCATTTTTATTGTTTCTTTTTAGTTTTATCATTTTTTTTTTCTGACAATATAAAAATTTGTTTTTTTAATTAATTTTTTTTTTATGCTCAAAAAATTTTTTTCATAGGGCAAAGACAAATCTGAAATGGATGAAGCTTTAGTAGATTCTTCAAAGTATTAATTGACGTTTGCCTTTTTTAAAATTAAAAACTGAAAAAAAAATACTTAAAATCTGAAAAAATTCAAATCTCTTCAAAAATATCGTTCCCCTCAAAAAATCAAATAAATAATATAACTTCCTTGAAATTTCTGAGCCCCCATCAGATAAATGACATCATATACCTTTGAGGCAGCACCCAAAGTGGTCAAAACCCATTCGAAATATAAGCCTGATAGTGCCAAAGGCACTTCCTCAGCCCTGACCACCTTCAACAAACTAATGCAAGACAGCAGGATAAAAACTATGAACCCTGTGAATCAAGAGCAGGAGTACGTGAGACTGGAAAAGGAAAGAATCAAAATAGATAATATGCACAGTCAACTTCTCCATTTCAAGAAAAACAAGAAGAAAATGACTCCATATGATATCAAACCATCTCCAAACCCTCGTATAGAGGTGAATTTGCAATTTTTCCTTCAAGACCCAAATAATCTGCCTGCTAAAACCACTGTGATAGACACTCAAACTGATAAATTTGAGGAAATTGAGAAGGTTGAAGTATATATCCCTAAGAAAACAGGCATAGACGCATCAACGCAAGTGGAAGATAATGAATTGTTCGAATTCGATCGAGAGGTTGGACCTATTGTGAATGTGATTGTTACGAAGACTTTAGAACAGGTAACGAAAAAAACTTTAAGATTTTGAAAAAAAAAATTTAATTTTAGTCGCTTTTGGAAATCGAACAAGAAGATGAAATGGAAAATATGAAAGAATATAAGAAGGATTATTGCAAACGAAGAGAAACCGAAAAGGAAAATTGGAAGGTTTTGTTGCAAAAAGAAATCGATCGTGTGAAACAAAAAAACAAGATGTTGGACTATTATCGTGAACGCCAAAAGCTCAAAAACAAAGTGTTCTATACCTTGCAAAATCATAACATAGGATCAAATTATCTGAAAAACATGAGAAATGAGACTTTGACAAGACTTTTTCAACAAGGATTTTATCCAAATGACATAAAAAGCAGATTGGAAGTGAATTATGTTGATTGGTTAGTGGAAGAAACCAATAAGGAAACGAACAATTTGAAGATTTCCTATGATTCGGTTCAAAATGGCCAGTTGAAAAATCCTTTGTTCAATGAATTTATCGTGAATTTGAAAGAAACAAGACATGCGGTGGACCTGAAGCGAGAAAAACTGAGAGAAAAAATGCGTCGACGCAATTTTAACAATCTGAACAAGGATAAAAAGATCATCAAATTGTTTTATAAAGACCTGAGCACGATTCCAACCTTTGAATCACGTTTTTTCGCGAAATTCATTGACGGGACTATGCAGGAATATGAAAATGCTAAGGCCACACGATTGACAGCGTTACAAGAACAATTGGATAAAAACGAAATAACTGAAGATGAGTTCAATAATATTAAAAGGACGGAATTTCCTGAATATCCAAAAAACAATTTCAGTTTTTATGTCAAGAGCTTGAAAAAGTTAGGATTCAGTTTAGCACATAATATGTATTATTCAACTTTTATTGAGAATCAATTTTTCCAGATGAAATGCTATTTCTTTGATAATACAGGAAAAGTGCTATATATCCTTGATAAAGAGAATCAACCGAGACTTGGCAAAATGGCGAAATATAAGCTTGGAATTAGAGATAAACGATTGAAGACTTCAGATGATGAAATCTTGATAATAAATCTGGAGAAAGTGCCTCAGGAGGTATATTCTTTCCTCCTGGTAGTCGAATTGCCGAATTATAATAAAGTGTTGCAACAAGTAAGCGATATAGAATACGCCAGATTCAGTCTGACAGAGCCTGAATATAACATTTTGTTTGACGACTCAGTGATTTTGAAGGATTACCACTTCGAAGACATTTCGAAAGAATTGGATATGAATAATGAGCTCAATCAACTCCAGATGGGAATTTTGATGCCTTATTACATTTCCAGAAGTTACGATGAATGGCATATAGAATTTATAAAGGAAAGCAAGGTGTTCATAGGAAAAGAACCAGAAATTCTTTTCGATGCCTTGCCAGGATTCATTGGTTCTTCGAATGAGAAAAATATGGAGGAAGAAAACGCGAGATTACGAATTAAAAGTGAAGAAATGGAAGAAGAAGAAGAAAGTAAAATCAACAAAAAAAATGAAAAAAACACGCATCAAAAAAACCCCAGTCAAACTCTTGCCACCCCCCCACCCCCTCCGGCCATCACCAACTCATTAGTGAATAGATCGTTCCAAAACACCATTCTTTCCATTCATGATAGCATTGAGACGATTTATGATAAATTGTTAGAAGGAATTAAGAAGGAAGACTCTGAAATTCTGAAGAGCGCAGAATGGGGTTATGAGTTTTTGGTACATGGGAAACCGTTTGAAAGACCAACACAAATCAGAAAATTAAAGAAATTGGGTGAGTTGGAATTTAGAAAGAAGAAAGAACCAGAACCTGTCAAAGAAATTCCAACAGAAGGAGGAGAGGGAGATCCAAATGACGCATCTCCCGATCATAATGATTTTAAAATTGATGATTAATTTAAACAAGAAAAATAAAGTCGGCAATATTAAAAAATTATGAGAAAACAAAATTTCGTTTTTGGAAAAATAAAAAATTATGGGACAAGCTCTTTTTAAAAAAAAATTCCAATTTTAATTTAAAAAATATAATAAAATATTATTTTTGATTTTAAATGGGAATATTTTGTTCGATTTTTTTTTTAAAAAAACCAAAATGAAAAAATTCTTTCATTTATTTTAAGTACAACACTCCGTGCACATATAATCCTTATCTTGCACATAGGCCTTCTTCTCAATTCCGTTATACCACAGATAAAATGCTTGGCTCTGAGTGACGTTATTAATATGTATTTGGTTCCAAAAACCACAATGATGATAGCATGAATCCACAAAGCCTGAATTCTTTTCGAAACTCAAGACCGATTCTCCTAATCTAATGATCACTTCGTTTCCATATTTATTCACCGAACTTGTATTTGTATCACCTAAAATATTAATTATTTGCCAACTATCAAGTTTTGATTGCAAGAGAAAGACTGGAGTGACCACAAATGGCAACGAGTATTCTGCAAAGAAACACTTCCAATCGTCGTTTCCATAAAAATCCACACATTTTTGGTTCACACCTCCTCTGCAATTCATAGTTTCAAAGACCCAACGCATTTGAGAATGATAGTCCACGTTCGTTCCAACAAAATCTAAAAAAAAACCACCATCAGGCAACATAACCACCTTTTTGTCTTCCCCTACCAATTCCTTTACATAGTCACCGTGCAAAATTGAAGCCAAACCACCAGCACTAGCCCCAGAAACAACCACATCAGTTGCGACATCCAACCCTCTGTTTTTAAATAAATCTTGAAAAACCGCATCCATGATTTTCTTCCCCTTAAAATAAAGAGTATTGTTTCCATAGTAACTAACATTATCTCCACTGAAGGAACCTCCATCACAATATCTAATATATATCTTGTTCCAATTGAACAATAAAGAGTTGTCAGAAACAATGTTGGAGAAATAGCCGTCGCTGAAATATTGATAGGGAGGATCTTGTAAAGTGGAACCTAAATTAGTTTGGGCACGATTGAAACAGTCTTCCAATGATGAACACCAACCACCTCCTTCGAAGTGAATGTACCATTTTGTGGAACCAGAATCGATGCCAGGAACATGGTAATAGAGTGGACCACTGCCGTCGAGACAATATGCGTCAGTTGTGATCGTCTTGTTAAGGAAATAACCGATTCCAAGGGTTGATGGTTCCGTTTGAATTTGTAAGGAGAGGGAGAGGAAGCAAGGGAGAATAAAAATCAAAAATATGGCGAGAGTTATGAGGAGAGCTTTGGACATTTTCAAATTTTTGTTTTTTTGAATCAATGAGGAGGAATCCTGAATTTTTTAAAATAATTTAAATTTTTTTATTTTTACTAAATAAACATCTTGGAAATTTAATAATAAAAATGAGAATGCTGAAAATTATTCATTAAAAAATGAATTTAAAGAATTATTTTGATAATTTGTTCAGATGATAGATTTGACCTAAAAAATGTATTTAAAGGATTATTTTGCAAAGGCGTTTGGCATTTATGAAAAGGAAAAAAAAATTTATAAAGGGAAAAAAAAATTATAAAGGGAAAAAAAAATAAAGACGCCAAAGTCTTTTATTTCGTCTTTGAATTTTCGATTATACAAAGATTTTAATAAAAATCATAAGAATTATTTTTGTTCGCTTATGGAGGAAAGAACAAGTCTCGTCTGAAACTAACTCATATTAATTGAAATTATAAAAAAAACAAGAATTAAAACAATTTTTTTTACTTGGCTTTTATGTAATAACATAAACCTTAAATTATTTCTTTTTTATTTGTTTTCCTTAATAAAATTACAGTATTTACGCAACGGATGAAATGAACAACCAAGGAGTAAAGTCATTAAGAGGACCTCGGCTCGAACACGAGGAAAATTCAATGAATCTAATTATTGAAAGTTTCAAAATGAGAGAACAATTCGAAAGTTGTAATGGGGACAATTCTTCTGACTTTGTTCATGAAGAAAAAGGTTTTAAAAATCTATCTAAAAATAGGAACAATGCTTTTTTAGAAGATGACCTTAATATTTCTTCCCATCCAAATAATGCTTATTCAAGAAAAAACAAAGTGAATTTTCCTGTGAATTTTTCTGAATCAAAGGAAAAGGAGAAGTCTCAAACAGATCAAAAAACATTAAAAACCAATAGTTTTCCACTTAATTTTTAGTCATAGTAAATTTTAAAAAGATACAAAATCCGTGTTTCTCGAATTAATTAAGGATTTCTACCCAAAGAATGAAAAATTTTTCAAAGTCTTCAAAAAACTAGATGTTGTGAGTAAGGCCTTAGGCAAGATGAAGGATAGGATCAGTTGGAGAAAGCCAGATAAATTGAAAAAGTTTCATTACGATCTGATTGAAGATAATGTGTGTTGGTTCGAAGAGAAAAAAAAGGGGGAAGAATTTTCAGTAATAAAAAAAAAAAGAATCGATTTTTTATTTCCTCAATAAAATTGATAGATTTTTTCCAACTTTAAAATGATAAGTTTCAAGGAAAAAGCTCCTAAGTTTTTCAGCAGTAATTTTTTTCTTCTTTATTAAAATTTATTTTATTTGTTAGACCTTTTTCTCAGATTTAATGATCTTCCTGTGATCAATCCAAACAGCAGAGCTATGTTTTTTTGGGATGCCCTGATTCTGCTCTTGATTTTTTCGAATTTTTTCAAAATTTCTGTAGAGCTGACCTTTGATTTCAATTTCAATGCCACTCCTCATATGAAGTTTTTTTGGTTTATTTCTGTCGTTTTGTTTGCAATTTGCATTTTACTAAAATTCAATATGGAATATTATGAAGAAGGAAACTCGATTAAGATGAGAGGAAAAATCATCAAAAATTATTTCAAAACAACATTCGTTTTAGATTTTGTGGCTTTTTTGGCTTTGATTTCTTCTAATTATAGTGAGTATTGTCCCTTCAATTTTTTCCAATTGCTTTTTTTCATCCAATATAAAAATATTGGAAACATTTTTGATAATATTGATCAATTCTTGCAATGGAAATCATTTGAGGACCTTATTGAAATTTTTTTGGTTTTATTCAAATTAGTTTGTATAACTCATATATTTGCCTGTCTTTGGCATTCGATTGCATATTATCAATATCTATCAGATAATACTTCTCAAACATGGTTCCTTTCCATCAACTATGTTACTCCCCAATCCTCATGGTTTGAAAGATATATGACCTCAATATATTGGTCTCTCACCACACTCATGAC
>Ga0302186_10004012_pt1 | contig 10449 bp, 8 predicted proteins | sample II_Bog_E1_2_FD_198782 | JGI IMG/M metagenome (GOLD analysis project Ga0302186, IMG submission 198782) | Peat permafrost microbial communities from Stordalen Mire near Abisko, Sweden - II_Bog_E1_1 | ecosystem: Environmental > Terrestrial > Soil > Wetlands > Peat | place: Sweden: Abisko, Stordalen...
TAATTAATTTGGTTTTATTTTCTTTTAAAATGATTTTTTATTATTTTTTTTAATAATTTTCTAATATTGTGTAATTTTACTAAATGATTCCTCTCGTTTTTCCAAGTGGGATTGCAAAAAATTCGATTTTTAAAATTTTTTTATTAAAAATTATTATTGAATATTTTCTTAACTATTCAATTCTTTGGTTTTTTGGAAATTTGTTTTTTTTTACAATATAGATTTTTTTTTCATATAGAATATTTTCTTATTTATAAATACTTTTCCAATAAAAGTGGTTTTTATTAATTCAAATATGGAGTTTGAAATCATTAACACTACCAACAACATAATCCTCATCAATAAAGATAAAATAATAGACTATGAGTGTGTTCTAAATCCTGAGGAGAAAATGACTCTAAAAGACTTAGAAACCTTTCTAAACTATTATCACAATAATAAAACATTATTCCTTCAGACCTTTTTTCAAGAGAACAACACCAAGACCCTCATAATAAAGGAAAAAGATGCAGGGTGAAGAACTCCTATGGAATTGAAGTTGGTTTTTAAGCCAAAAGAGACCAACGATCTCTCATTATTGATGGATAAAAAGCTTGATTATATATTGAATAAAGTTGATCATTATGAAAAGGATGAGCTAAATGATTTACAAGAAAGCGTCTTAGCCAAATTTGAAAAAATGATTGATGCTCAGACACAGAGTTTAGAGGAGTTGAAAAAAGTTGCCGCTTCAGAAGAAGAAAAACTCAACAAATTTATTCATAATTTTGAAGCTTCTTTTGAAAAAAAAGAACAGCGCATTAATGATTTATTGAAAAAATTTGAGAATAACGATTTTGAAAAGACACAAGAAAAGATAAATGGAGCCTTAGAAAAATTCGAAAATCCGCCAATTCTAAAGAAATTAGACGATATGATGAATGTTTACACAGAAAAATTTCAAGGCATTAATTTCGATAATAAATTCGATAAATTAAATCAGCTCAGTACTAATTTCGAGACTTTTCTTTCCAAATTTGATCAAAAACACAGTGCTTTACTTTCAGTTATTGATCAAAAAGTCATTAACAACCAAGGAAAGGAACTTATATATAGAGTAATCGACACTTATGTCATTTCTGATTCTGATAATAATGAAGTGGATTATACTGGTGATGTTTACCATCCATATAATAATAATTCTGGTAATTTCGAGGATCTAAAGAACAGTACTTTGACAACAATAGTTGCTCTTAATAATGTAGATGGTTGCATTATAATTAATAAATGTGGGACTTTTTCAGAGTTGATATTGGGTGGGAATAATGGTTCAGGTGGTTGGCGTACAAGTTATTGGAACTATTGTTCTATGGTTTTTTATAATGGATATGAAATTGTGGCTGTTTATAGACTGGAACAGGGAAATTCAGATGATTCGAAATGGAATTCTATTAAACTTGGATTTCAAATGACTAAATTAGCAATTAGCGGATATTGCTCATTTTCAAAAATTTCATTTAAGAAATGAAAAAAAATCATATTTTGTCAAGAAAATTTGTTTTTTTTAAATGTTTTTTTCTTAAAAATTTCAAAAATTCAGATTTATTGTCATTTTTAATTCCTAAAAAATATAAAACTGCCGTTTCCAAAACATGTCCAAACGGTATTTCATCAACAACTTCGACACCTTTTTAGGCAAGGCCCTGATTTCCGAGCTTATCAAGGAGGACATCGAAGAGCCCACCCTGATGGCGACCTATCAAGATGCAACCAAAGTCGAGAAGCCAAAAAATTTCAAGAAAATCCTAAAAAGAGAGAAACCAAAACTTTCTCGTAAGAAGATGCTTGAAGAATGTGATGTATATGTCTATGATTTGCATTCAAGCAGTTCATCTGATGTGAATTTCGTGGTGGATTCCCTTCAAAATGCCACTTTGGAAGAAAGTAAAGTGTTAATTCTCGTGTCTAATGTAATGGTATGGGCCAATAGTCCCCAGAAAGAAAAGGTGGTGGTTCCAAATGAAGAAAATCTAGACAAGCCACCAGAGGAAAACGCAGACCCAAACAACGTCCCACCAGGTAGATATATGATTTTTTGTTGTTTTTTTAAATAAAATTTGAAAGTTGACCTAGAAACTCAAGAAAAAAAGGAAGAGGAGGAGGCTCCTGGTGAAGGTCAAGAGATGTTGGAAGGCGAAAATGAAGAAGGACAAGAAATCAGAGACGTGGCTCCAGTGATAGAAAAGCCAAAAGAATACATTCCGTTTTTGGAGGAACATTACAAGGATAGACTGTCCCATCCAGATTTCCAGACAATGAAGGAACTGGAGGATTTGGCCTTATCTATGCAAAAGGAGAATTTGAAGGTTATTGTGATATGTTCAGGCATTCTTTATGGAAAAGGAGAAATTTTGTTGCATAAATTTCTGAAGGTATTTGATATTTTAACCTTTTACCTAAAAACTTATAAATTTTATAAGGCTGCCTGGTTGCAAGATCCTGTTGAATTACCATATTTAAATGAAGGGTCAAACAAAATCCCAATGATTCATATCACAGATTTGGCTCGTTTCATTGTGAAAATAGCTGAAAGCCCACCAGAAAGCAGTTATGTGTTGGCATTGGATAATGCCAAGTTCAAAACTCAAAGGGGTATTATTGAGGCCATTTCAAAAGGGATAGGAAGTGGACAAATAATGTCAGTGGAAAGTCATGAGATAATTGATCCGGAATTCCAAGAGATTTTGAAGATTGATTTGGATATGACACCATCGAAATTGTTGATCGATGAAGAGAATCCACCAGATTTCGAATGGGTTTGTCAGGTATGAGAATTGAATTGATTTATTGGTGAACTGTTAAAAGCGGGGAATCGCAGAAAATACGGATAAACTGTTGAAAGAATTTGCGGAAAATATGAGTAAAAAATCATAAATAATTAAATTTTCATAGCTTTAACCAAAAGAACTGCGGCCTTTGAAAATCCTTTTATTTTGCAATGAAAATGATGTTCGAACGATGAATTTGGAACTTGTCACTAAATTGTAAAAATCTGAAAAAAAAACATATTTTCTCTTTTTTTTCTCTTTTTTTTTCTGTTATGTTGATATTTTTGCAGACTTTCTTCTCATTACCGGATTCCAATAATTTACATTGATGAGATTTTATATGCAGCGGAGAATTTGAAAGACGAATTAGGAGCTGATTTCAATGAGGAACAAGAGGCTATCGAAGAATATCTCAATGAAAGAGGGGATAATGCCAAATTGACCGAAACAACAAAAGTACTCTTCCGAATAGTTAAATGGAGATTAAGTCAGAACGATTGTAAAAACCGAGGGTATATTCTGGTGAATTATCCTTATGGTTATGAAGATGCTAAGCACATATTTAACAAATGTAAATATTTATAACTTTATCATTTTTAATTATTTATTGGATTTTTAGGCAAATTAAAAAGAAAAAAAAAGAAAGCAAAGGTCGCTCCTTCACGAACACCAGGAGAAAATCAAGAACATCTAAATGAAGAAGAAGGTGAAAATCCAGAAGGAGATAAGGCACAAGACCAACAACAGCCTCCCGAGAACGAAGAAGAACAAAAAGAAGAGGAAGAGGAAGAAAAGGAGGAGGAAGAGGAAGAAAATCAAGATAACAACGCAGAAGAAGGCGAAGAAAACAAGAGGAAAAATGATGAGTCATTTTTCCCAGAATCCGTGATTATTTTAAGAAGTTAGAAAAATGAGAGATATCGATATAAAGGAAATTTTTATTGTAGGGTTGGTCAAGAAATTTGAACAAAAGGGCTTTACTATTGATAGAGTGTGGAAATTCTTTGATCAACAACAAATTGAGGCTTATTTATATGACCCTTTTCAAAAGGATCCTTTCGAAATTTTCGAGAGTTTGAAGATTTATATTGAAAGAGTTTCAAAAATTTAGACAAAAATCTAAAAATTTATGAATTTTTTGTATATTTTAGGAAGGAACCCCCTTTAATTATTTAGAATCAGAAGAAGTGTTGAAAAAAAGACATTTTGAATATTATGAGAATATGAATAACGAGATTATGAAGGATAAAGATCAAAAAATGATACAGTAATTATCAATAAACACACATATTATTAATAATATTGATTCTTTTAACAAAGAAAAGAAAACAAGGTGCAGGATATCAAGACTTCAAGGGAAAAAAATGCTAAAGAACAATTTGCTTATGTCAAAGATAACGAAATAAATTTTGAAGGCAACATGAATTTGCATTTCCGAGAATATTTAATGCAATATGTTGTGCCTCACCTGACCAAAGGGTTGTTGGAAGTGACCCAGGTTAGACCTGAAGATCCGGTCGAGTTTTTGGCTGAATACATTTTCAAAAAGAGCTTTGAGCTTTAATTTAAGGAAAATCTAAATCTTAAATTTCAAAATAAGAAAACTTTATTTTTTAAAATTATTTGATTTAATAAAGTTAAAAATGAACTAATTTCTTCTCTTAAATTTCCTTGTTTGTCGCCTTTCCAAATTAAAAAAAAACAAAAATAAGATCGTGTTTACAAAAATATTCCAATCAAAAAGATTTGTCTGGAAGAAATCATTTAAAAAAAAAAATTCTAAAATTAATGAGATTTTTTTTAAATTACATCTGTTGAATTCGTAAAAAAATAAGAAAAGTTTCTTGTTCTCTTTTTAAATAATGTCTCTGTGTTGAAAAGAATATCTATGGGTTCTTGGAAAGATTTTTAGAATAGGCCTCCTTCCGCAACCGCCTCCGATGTTTTTCTTTCATATTTTTTCTTTTGTTCTCCCATTCTAGATAAAAAACGAAAATAATTAAAAATAAGAAAAAAATGAACTTTTCAAATTCAATTCAATTATCCGGAAATTTGTAGGATTTGTAATATGTGGACATTTTTCCAGTATTATTTGTTTAATTTGTTTAAAACTTTTTATTTTAGCACCTAAACCTCTCGAAAAATCAAAAACCATTTTCATATTTGTTATTTGGTTTAGGAATCCGTTTTGAATAGAAATATTAAACTTCTTAAAAAAATCCAAAGTCATAGCGATCTTTACATATTTAACATTCATGTTATTAATAAAACCTAATGCAAAGTTCATGACAAGATTCTTTATGTTTCTTTTAATCTTTGATTCTTGATAATTGAGAAAAATTTCTTTAACTTGAATTGAACCCTCGACAAACAGCTGATATATTTTTCCGAAATTTTCAAACAGAACAAATTGAATTGTTTTAAATTGAATTATGAACATATTTTTAATTATAAGTCTTGTAATAGTCTTTACCAAATATTTTTGTAACAATTCATGATATTTGAGCCCATTATCCATTATCAGACATCTATTACTCTTTCGATCTCTTAACCGAATGCAAGAATGCAATTTTATTTGTTCATAAGATTTTATTAACTGTTCATAATTTTTTTGTTTTTCGAATAATTTTTCATATTCATTTGAAATATTTTGTATATTTTCCTCAAAATCATTTTTGGAAGGTTCATTCTCTTCCCTTTCTAATAATAATCTTTCATTATCTACTTCTTTTAATATCTTTTCTAATTCAGTTTCTTTTTGATTTTCTTCCTCTAATTCTTTTTGATCTTCTTCCTTCTTTTCTTCTTCAATGTTTTCTTCTTCATATACTTCTGCTTTATGAAAATAATATTGCCCTCCTTCACTCTTCTCCAAGTTAAAATCTTCTTCAAAGGAAATGTTTGATTGAGATTCAGATTTTGACAATGAATCATCATAAGATTTTTTCAAATCTTCTTCAATTGGCTTTAAAATCAAATTTGGTTTTTCAAAAATAATATTTGTTTTAAGACCTTTAGTTTCAATATCTTTTAAATGTTCTTCTAATTTTTGCAAGGTGATCGTTTCATGCAAAATAAGTTTATTTTTATCACTTTTTAGCCATTTTAAAATACATTTAAAGGTTTTGTGGAATTCTTCCTCCGATAAATTTTTATCTTTGTTATTTTTAACAACAATTTTTTCAACATTTATAAAGAAATTCTGATCTAATTCTTGGCCAAATTCAATTGTTTTCGTTAATAAATTAGGTTTTTTTAATTGCTCCTCATTGCTTTGGTTCTTGGTTTTTTTCTTATTATCTATGTTCTTGTGGTTTTCTTTTTTATCATCATTTATCAATTTGTTATTTAAGCCCAAATGAATTATCTTCACTATTGATCTTTTCATTTGAATTGCATTGAGCTTTTCATATGCATTTTTGTCATGAATAAATGAAAATATTATCAAAACCAATTCAAAGAGTTTACAATCCTCAAGAAACTTTACAATTTTAGGCAAACTTTCTTGCAGATTGATTATGCTCATTAAAGAGAGTTCTCTTATGCCTAAAGTTTCATTATTTAGATTATTAAAGAAACTTTCTTTAAAGTAGCAGTTTTTCAGAGATAAAATCTTCAAATTTGTTAAGAATCTGAAATTTTTTGAAACTATTTCTAAAAAATGAGTGTCCACACTGTACAAATATAACGCTCGCAAATTGTTGACAAATATAACCTTCTCGAAATTGCTTTCAAGGTAATGTTGACCTAAAAAGGAAAAGGTGCCTTTGTAAATATAAAGAGCTCTTAATTCATGGAATTTTTCATTCGTGATCAAGCTCATAAATCCGTTTAGATCTATTTCTGCATTGGTTAGTTGTAAACAATCCACTGTTTTATCACTTTTTTCTGCTAGGATTTTATTCTGAATGGTTAAGGAGTGAAATCCCAGATGCAAAAAAATCTTGCTTTGAATTAAAGCATCAAATTTGTTATGTTTAATCAAATTTTCATAATTTGGATGGAAAGCTTTTTTTGTTGCAACTGCTTCTTTTGATTTTTTATGGTAAAACAAAATCTGTTCATCATCAATTTCAAACAAAAGCGCCTTTTCTTGCAAATTATCCATTTTAATAAGAGAACTCAATATTTCAGACAACTGTTTAGGAGGTTTTATTATTTTTGTTTGAATCTCTATTAAAATTTTCTGATTGGCACTCACCAAATTTTTCATCAGCAAAGCAATTACCCAAGTTATATGAACATCATTGACTTTTTCAATAATCAAGATGATAGTTTCTTTGTTCGAAGTTATTTTTGACAATTGCAAGAGAAACATATTTGAATATTCTCTTGATTCGATACAGACTACCTCTTTGAACTCAAAAAGTTTCTCTTCCATAAAGCTAAAAAGCTCTTTCCTATGGTCTTGTGATATTGTTCCATTCAAAAAAGAAATTTTTTTTATGATGTTTTTCGGCAAATCCCCATTATTTACAATTTTTTCTAAAGATATTTCGGAATCTTCCTTCAAATAAATTTGAAATTCTCCTTTTTCAGATTTTATGTTTGGCAGTTTAGTAAAATCAATATATTTTTTCTCGATTTCGATTTTGCAGCTATTTCTGGTTGAAATGAATTTGTTATGTTCAAAAAGGCCATATATATAAATGTTGGAATTATTCTCAAAGTTATTGTTTTTCCCTTCATCTTTATTCCAATAATTGCAACAAACCAACAAGTTCCCTTGTCCATGTGGTAAATTCTTCTCATTGATTTCCCCTAAATAGCTATTATATTTTAGTTCCATCTCTAAAACTCTTTGTAAATCTGGGTTATGAACGTATAAATATTGTTTTCTTTGCAAATAAAATGAATGGGAAGAAAACCAGCACTGATTCTTGTAGAAATAGTGCTCCAAATTCTCAGCACCAGCCAAGGAATAAGGGAAAAGGGACATTTCAAGAATGCGAAATATGTTTTTCCTTTCAGACAAACTGCCTAGCATATATGGGAGGAGGTTTTTCTCGAAATTCATTGATGGTTTTTGTTGCCCATATTTTCCAATGTTGAGTTGATTAGTCGACAGATTAATTTCAAAGAAATAATCTTTGGATAACTTAGAAAAATACTCGTAATTTTCTCTTTTTGTTTCTGTTTCTGGGACTGGAACAATTCTTTTTTCTAAGTTAAGAACAACCAATTCTATACAAATGATTCCCAAGGAAGAAATGTCATATAAATCAAGATTTTTTATATCAACTTCAGATGAGTACCTTAATGTGAATGGGAATTCCTCTTTTTTTTTAGAATATTTCCCTTTTGTATCATGATAAAAATAGGCAGATTCATAATCAATTAACCCCCATCTGTTTTTTTCAAAAATGATGTTCGCAGGTTTCACATCTCGATGTATAAGCCCTCTGCTATGTAAAATGGCCAAATTCATTGCTACATCTCGAAAAATTTGTATTATGTCAGAGATATTAATTGTCTTTTTTTCCATGAAACTTCCTAAATCATATTCCCCATAGCTCTGAATCAAATATCCAAAATTGGTTGGAGGTTCATCTGTTGATTCCATCTCAACAGCTTGAAAAATCGGATGTGTAAAGACCTCTGTTGCATTGAACAATCTGCTTGTTTGGAAAATTTCCATCGCCAATTTGGAAAAATTACTCTCTTGTAGATAAACCCAATCATCATAATTGCAATTCTTATTCCGTTCGCTGCATTTTATCAATAAATACTCAGAGCCTATTTTCACTCGAAAAAGCTTGGTCTTAGTTGATTTAGTATTAGGAAGTTGTTCGAGTTGGCTTTTTGCATCGAAAAAATACAATAAGAAATTAGAAGGATCGGCATTTTTTAAAGCTTTACGGATAAATTTCTGCTCTTTTGAATTCTTGAAATTTATGGAAGTTATAATATACTTGGTTAATTCAGGATTTTCTGATGATGCAGAGCTGATGGAATAATCCAGGTTCTTTTCTAATTCTTTTATAAGTTCAATCTCCATTATTTGGTTTTATTTTGGTTTGTTTTTGTTGTTTGAAAAAAAATTTTGAAATTAATAGTAATTTAAAAATTTCTATAAGTATATAGAATTTTTTCACTAATCTGAAAATTCAATGAAAAAATAAACTATAATTTATATATAAAAACTTATTTTTTAAAAAAATCTAAAACTTTATTGAATTTTTTTTCGAAAAAAGAAATTATAAAATAATTTTTTAATAATAAAGATTCATTTTAAAAAGATTGAAATTTTAATGATTATTTATAGCATTTTGCTATTATGATTTATATAACATTGTATATTTGTCATTTAAAATTCTGATTATCTCCCCATAAAAAAATCTGCTCTTTAAATCAATAGCGTCAGAAGTTTTATCTGGATGAAAGGCTTTAATGGTTTTCAGCAAAAGAGTCTTTTTCTTCTTTTGTAACTCCTCAGCATTTTCCTGTTTTTTCATCCCCTCCAAAATGCCTTTCAAATTTTCTTTCAAATTTTCACTATCTGGCCTTTTATATTTTTCGAAAAGAAATTGCAGGAATTTTTCCAAGCTGAATTTAGTTTGGTTTTCAAGTTCTTCCACTTCAACAGCATAAATAACAGCTAATTTATCTCTTTCCTCCTTTAATTTTTTATCTTCAGAGTCCCTGATTTCCTTTTGTATGTGTTCCAATCTCTTTTTGGCTGATTGAAACCATTTCCTATATTCCATCATTTTTGGGCGTAAAGCCATGGCCAAATTGATGCTTTGATGGAAATAAACCTGTGCTTTTTTCTTATTATTCAAATATTTCATAAAGATTTTGCCCATTGAACTGAAGGCCTCTGCTTCACTTTCGAGGTCTTTCCCTTCACTATATAATATTACTTCTTTATATAAATCCAATGTTCTAAACACTTCAATTTCAAGCAAAGGATCTTTCTTGGAAATATCGGCTTTATATAATTTGTTAGCTTCTTCTAGCTTTTGCAGACATTTTGCTTGGACTTCAGTGGTTTTAAATGATTCTTGCAAATCATTAAATTCATCCCATAGATCCTCATATTCCTCATTGATTAAAGATTCGAATTTCCTGAGGCAAAACCTCGCTGTTTCTAAAGGCTGCTGACCATCAGCTAACATTTTCAAAGTGGATTTATAATCTTTCTCATCTAGACAAACCACTGCTTCATTAAATAATTCTCTGGTTAAACTCAGACTTATGAAAATTTTCACATTTGCTATTTCATTGGGAACCATAAAAAATATCTTGTAATAGGATTTTATCCTTTCATTGGGTTTTTGGAATTTCACGATTTGACTGAGATTTTTTTCCATTTCTTCTTCCAATTTATCGAGCCAAGCCTTTTCTCTTTTGGACTTAGTGCCTAAAGTGTGAGATTGGATGAAATTCTTACAGGAGCTATTGAGATTTTCTAATTGCTGAGAAACATTTGATTCCTTTGAATTCATCTTATGATATGTCATCCCGAGGTTTTTGTAGATGGAGCCTTGTTCATAAGGGTCCGAAGCCAAATTCAAAGCTTTATTATAAAGGAGCATCGCTTCATTTAAATAGTTTTGAAATGAAACAGGGCCTAATGATTGGGTTGCTCGAAAATATTTTTCGTTTCCCTGTATTCGAAAGGCTTCAGATGGGCTTTGCA
>Ga0302186_10004013_pt1 | contig 10448 bp, 6 predicted proteins | sample II_Bog_E1_2_FD_198782 | JGI IMG/M metagenome (GOLD analysis project Ga0302186, IMG submission 198782) | Peat permafrost microbial communities from Stordalen Mire near Abisko, Sweden - II_Bog_E1_1 | ecosystem: Environmental > Terrestrial > Soil > Wetlands > Peat | place: Sweden: Abisko, Stordalen...
TAATTTTGTCTGAGAGATATGTTATTAACCTTGCTGACTCGTTTTTCAAAGATGTGCTTTATGCTTTTTCGAACTCATTCAATGATGACTCTTTTCCTACTTGCCCTTTTTTTCCAGAAAAAACGGGCAAACCATTAATTGATTGGATGCTATATATTTATAACTCGATAGCCACATCAAGTGATTATAACTGTTTTATTAATTTTTTTAAGGTAGCGAAGATGTATTGTGGCTCTAGAAAACAAATAATCTTTATCGTGGATCAAACTAATGTTTATCAAAGGAAGAAAAAAGAAGGCCTCATTGAATGCGATTTACAATTTATGATGTTGATATTAAGCAAGAAGTTTTGCCACAAAATTTTGACTTCAAGTTCGGATAATAATGAAGATTTAGACGCAATTTTCAAAACTATAGATCTGAAAAGTAATGTTTTCAGGGCATCTAGAGAGGGTTGTTTTACCAGAGATCAAATAAAACAACTTTTATTGAAAAATTGCAATTTAAATTGCGAGGAAACCCAATTAGATGAGTTGATAGAAACAACTGGCTCAATTCCTCTTGAAGTCTGGGAATTTAGCAAGATCCAAGCGATTGATTTTGATGAGAAAATGAAGAATTATGTCAAAGTAAGATCAAAACTAGTTGGGGAGGAAGTTGACCTCTTTTATCAGAAGAAAAAACAAATTATGGGGTGGGAAGAAAGTTTTCTAGAGGAACTTTTCATTAGACTTGATTCAAACAGCAACATTCCGGTTGGGGGTAATGAAATGAGGATCGATAGAAAATATATGTTCATAAAAGATGATAAATTATGGAGCGTCAGTCCGATTGCAAAACAAGTCCTCTCTCGATATTACACAAAAAAATTGATTAAATTTGAGGAAAACCATAATTCAAATTTCAGCAGAGAATACAAGACTTTATACAAAAACACAAACGCGAGCGATGCTTCTCTGAAAGGATTTTTATTTGAAAAACTTATCATCACTCAATTGCTTCTAATGAAAAATAAAAATATAGTCCTTTCTTATCATAGTGCTAACAAAAAAGAAACTTTTAGCATGAATTTTTCAACTTATAAGTTTTTTGAAGGTGATTTTAGTGAAAATACAGATTTCGATGACAACATTCTTTTCATTCCCTTTAAATTTAATAATCCATTTGTTGATTTATTCCTTTATGATAAATCTCAAGGAAAACTTTATGGCTTCCAAATTACAATAACAATAAAAAACCACAAAAATAGTGATACCCAATTTAAAGAGAGCGCACAATATCAAGAATTGTTAAAAAAAGATGAAATCAAGGAAATTTTATTTGTTTGGTTAACTGATATGGGAGACATAAAAGAAATCAGAAAGGATTTTAATAAACCAAAACCTAAGCAAAATAGAAATCCGAAAAATCCTAAACAACCTGAACAGCCTCTTGAACCTGAAGCAAAAAACAAAAATTCAAAAGTCCCCAAAGACAAGGATAGTTTTATCATTATGGCGAGAGAAAATAAAGAGGTTTGGATATTTGATTAAGATTCTCAAAGGATAAATTTAATTTAAAAAAATAAAAATAGAAGAAATATTATAACGAAAAAATTAAAAAAAATGAATATTTGTTTCAACATGAGCCTATTATTATCTTTAATAGGCACCCCTCTACCTTAAAAATAACAAAATTTTACAAATTTCTAAGTCCAATTCATTATTAGAGGTTAATTTCAGAAATACTAATTTTGTAAACATGTCTCTCATTCATAAAAATATTTTAAATTCAATTTCTGCAGAATGATCAACTGACTCCTCTCTTTTTAAATTACTTCGTCAAATTTCCGTAATTGTTCATTTTATTAACAGACTCTGTATTTTTGACTAAAAATTTCTATTTTTTGTCCTTTACACTGTCACCACTTTTCAGTTTGAATTGAAAATTCCCTTGAACTATTTTACCTTCAAATAGACTTCTTTAGTAATTTTCTCCTTTTCTTCTCGCAAGACTGCTCTCAAAGTCTTCATAGATTCTTCATTTTTCAATCTCCTGGTCAAATTATATTGAAGCTGTTGAATTTTGTATTCCAAATTTTTTTTCTCATTTTTCTGTTTTTTTTTTCTTTCAATTTTTCTCCACTTTTGACATGATTATTATTAAAACTATCCATCTTTTGAATTTTCCTCTGCGAGCATTTCCTATTTCTCAATTTTTCGTGTGTGCTGAAAATTCAGCTTGTTATTGCGAAAGAAATTGAGGGTTTCCTTGAAAAATTCAGCGTGTTTCCTGAAAATATCCGGATGGCTTTTCATCCTTTTGGAGAGCTGTTTTTCATTGCTTTTTTAAGTGGATTGGAGGAGGAGTTTGGATATATCGGTTTTTCTATAAATTTTAATTAAATGCGTAAAAAACAAGTTTTGTTCTAGAGAAAGCAATTTCTCAAGCATTTTCTTCTCAATTAACTTAAAAATTTTAATGAAAACAGATATTTGTATATTATTGCTTTTTTTTTTTACATCATTTTTTATTTTATTATTTTATAGAAAACTTGTTTGCATTTTCATAAAATTAGAGAAAAATTATAAATGACAAATCAAATTCAATTTATTTCATTATAGATGAGATTAAGAAAATATTTTGGGCATGCAAAGACTTTTTGCATAATTATTAATAAGAAAAAATTCAAATTCACACATATTTTTAATAAAATCCAAAATAATTAATGCTTCCGAACAAATTTTTTAAACTTCTTTTGTTTTTCTGTCTACTTTTTCAGTTTTTTTGGGCTCGAAAACGAAATTTGCATGAATCCCAAATCCACAAAATCAAGCTATATGGGAATTCCTTTCTCGGTTATTATTATATCAACCTTTTTGTTGGAAGCAATTTCCAAAGACAAACTGTTATCATAGACACTGGCAGTTCAGTCACTTCTTTTCCATGCACAAGTATAATTTTTCTGGATTTCCAAATTTAAACCAGTTTTAGCTTGCCAAGACTCAGAATGTGGCACTCATATGGATGATCATTTCAACATTAGTAACTCAAATACATCAAAGAAAATTTCTTGCGCAGCTAAAATTGAGAATTATCAATGCGAGGCGTGCAGCCAAAATAATAACTTTTGCACATATAATATTGTAAAATTTTTAAAATTCCAAAATTAAATATTTTGGAAAGGATTATGCCGAAGGAAGTTCGATGAATGGATATTTTGTTGAGGATGTGGTGATTTTGGGCGATGAATTAATGGAATTGATGCGGAATAAACAAATTGAACATCCCATTGCTTCGAGTTATATACAAAATGAGAAGGCAAAATTTGTGTTTGGGTGTACGACGAAGTAATTATCGGATTTATAACATATTTTATATCAAAATTAGAGAAACTAATATGATCAAATCGCAACAAGCAGACGGGATTTTAGGTTTAGGAATTGAGTCAAATAGTAAATTTCAGTGTTTGTAGGAAAATTAAAAATTTTAAAGCAAAGAGAAAAATCCCAAACATTATTGATTATACTTTTTCTTCTCATCATCAGGAAAAATTAGAATTTTCACTTTGTTTGAGTCGGAAGGAAGGAGGATTTATGTCTATTGGGGGATATAATACTGATCAGCATGTAAATAATGAAACCTTCATTATTCCCATGTCAAGATCATCCGCACAATACAATATTAGGGTTCACAATTTGAAGGTAAAATAATAATTTTAATAAATATGGTTAAAAGAAAATTTTAGATCGATGGGGAAGATATGGGTTTAAATTTGCAAGATTTTGAAGATAATCAGGGGACATTTTTGGATACCGGGACAACTTTATTTTATGCACATTTCAAAATTTACAAGTATTTTAAACATTAACGAATTTCCAAAAAAAATATTAGAAAAATAATGGATAAAATGGAGGATTATTGTCAATACGAAGGCAATTGCCAAGGAACCCAAAGCAATACGAAATGTTATTATTGGAACAAAGTTAATTTTCCTGATGTGAACGATTTTCTGGGTACTTTTCCCAAAATGGAGTTTCAAATGGATAATAACTTCACTTTTGTTTGGGAGCCTCAGAATTATTTTTATTCTGATGATGGGCTTTTATATTGTTTGCCTTTTGAAAGGATGGAGTTAGTATTTATTAGTTTAATTATTTTGAATATTTTTTCATAGGGGAAGAGTAATTTTTGGAGCTATTTTTATGAGAAATTATGATGTTTTATTCGATAGAACTGATAAAGAAATACATTTCACAAAAGCTGATTGTGAGAAAAACTCAAACGAGATATTTTTAAATCTAGACAAGGGAAAATTGATGAATATGGAAACTCCAAATTTCGCCAATGAAACTGATAATTCAACAACAATAGAAGAAGAAAATATTGGTCAAAAAGATAAAAATAGCAGTATTATTAATAAAACTATGGGGCCAGAAGATATTGAAAGAGAGATGATGAAAAATGTCGGTTTTTCAATGGAAAATAAAAAAAATGAAGAAGAAATTACTGTTTCTTCAAATTTTTCAGTGGAAACAAATAAAAGTAACAATGAATCTGAAAATACAGAAAAGAATGACCAAAATAATGAAAATCTCCAACATATTAATGAATCAGAATCACATAATCAAAGTGATATCAATAATATATTGAATGAAATGCAAAATAAAGAAAATTCCTCAATCACTGATGAAAAAAATTCTTCATTCATAAATACTTTTCAAAAATCAAGCGATGATGAAAATGATGGCTCTTTTGGTACAATTTAATTTAAATACATAAAAAAAATTTAACCTCTTTTGTTTAGGAAAAGAACATCATTTAATGATTATTTTTGGTGTGCTTGGGCTGATATTTTTGTTCGGACTAGTTGCCTTCATTATCATTAAAATAAAAAAATATGATATAAACAAAAAGTTTATTTTGCCAAATTTTAAATTCTTATAACTCAACTTTATTTAAACTTAGGGGTTTCGGACGAGTGCAAACAAGTGCACGTGAATCAAAGGAAAATAGTCAATTCCAACAACCTTCAACTGATCTGAAAGCATCCAACTTGTCTAATTTGAAAGATGTATATTCGATTGAAGATCCCTCAGAACCATAATAAAATCCTTCTTTTTATTTTTCAGCCTAATTTCAGAAATCCAAATTTTTAAAATTGTGATTTTTTTTTTTGATTTTTTTTTTTTAATTGCACCCTCACTTTTTTTTTTGGAGATCGTTTATTTTTAAAAAAAAAATTCATTAATTTTTTTTGTTAAATTATTTCGGATAATATGAAATCGCAAACAACCCTCCCCACAACCACACCACAACCTTCAAAACTCTTCGCCAAATGTCGTAACCAAAAAACTATGGGCAACCTTTATGTTTGTTGTGTGATTTCCTTCATTTCTTTTCTCTACATAACGACGGTCCTTTTGGCTTGGATCATCAAGATGCCTAGTAATTTCTGTTTTTTTGCCCAAATCACGTTTTTTTAGTGGATGTGGGCAAAGGGTTTTATTTATTCTTCATCCATTTGTCATTTATGATGTTCATTTGGTCTTTTTTAAAAACGATTTTCACTGATCCTGGTCGAGTGCCTTTGCATTGGGTAAATTCTGAAAAAAAAAAATGGATAAAAATATTTTAACCAAAATTTTTTTAGGGGTTTTATTTGGATGACCCAGAACATAAAAAAAGGAGATATTGCTTAGTGTGTCATATATTTAAGCCTGAACGTTGCCACCATTGTTCGGTGTGCAACAGATGCGTCCTAAATATGGATCATCATTGTCCATGGATTAACAATTGTGTGGGGTTTTATAATAGGAAATTCTTCATTTTGATGCTCTTTTATGTGGTATTAACGAGTTTTATCATAATCTGCGGACAGATCAAGGTGCAATACGTGATTTTCGAGGAAACGATAGTAAAAATTAGAAAAATCTTTAAAAAAATGAATTTTATTTTTTAGGATTATTTTGAATATGGGGTCGGAGATGTTGATTGGGCATTGAATTTCTTCATTTTTTTGGGATGTGTGGGAGACCTCACGATTTTCTTTATAATTCTATGTTTTTTCAAGTTCCATTGCACGCTTATTTATTCCAATATGACGACAATCGAACATTTGGATAGTAAAAGAAGCACTGGTGCTCCAGCACCAACATCATCAACCAACGTTTTATAAATATATCCATAAAAACATATTTATTCAAAATCTTAATAAAAAAGTTTGATATTGGATTCATTTATAATTTCTACCAAATTTTTGGGAAAAATTGGATTTTATGGCCTTTCCCCATGTTCTTGGAATCTGGCAAGCCAGTTGGAGATGGAGTTGTTTGGCTTCAACGTCATAAAGAGTATAAACCATATAATTGTTTGTAAATATTAATTTATTATTAAAATAGATCAATAGACAATAATATTGAAAACGCTAGTGAAAATGGAGGCAGTGTAAAATTTTTCTTTTTTTTACCTAAAAAGTTTTATTTTTAGATGCGAAAACTTGGAATAGGGAACGATGATTTCAAAAAAGAGGAAAAACTTAAAAAATCCGGGAACATTTTGCCTCAAGTGCAGGATTTCCAATCCTACCCCCAATCTGAAACCAAAAAATTCTATCAAGAAGAACCGCCTCGAAATGTAAATCCAATGGGGTTCACTGAAAATTTCACATATACTCCCAACCGAATAATGCAAAATTCATTCCAAAGTCCACCAAGGCCACAACATCAAGGTATCATTGAAGTCAACGCTCCCAAAAGAATGTTGATGCCTGCGGATAATATGATGGTTGATGAAAGAAATAGCCATGGATTCAGCGATATCAAGAATTTGGAAAACTGTATTTATTAACAATTCATTTAATTTTTCGAATTTTTACATTTTTTTTAAATAAAAGCTCGAAATTATGATAGAGGGGATAATAATATAAATTATAGTGGGAACCCTAATGTCAATAGCAGTCCTTATGGATTAACTGGATATTCCCAACCAAATCAGCTTCTCTATAGAAATTTTGAGTTCAAAAGCGATGTTTTGAAAAGCGAGGCTCAGAACAACTCAGATTTGAAAAGCAAGTCAGCTTTTGAGAAATATGGGTATAGTAGATTCGATTATGGGAATTGAAATTTTCAATAGTATCAGTTTTGAAATAAGAATTCATTTTTTTTGTATTTTTTTTTTTTTTTTCATTTTTTAGATTTCAATAAATTAAAAAGAATTTCGTTTTTTTTTTGAAATATTCTGGATATTAGAAATTTCAAACTTTTAATATGGTTTTATGAAGTTTCTTACAAAAAAATATGTGTTTTAGTCTGAAAAAATTAAAATGTTTAAAGTTTTTTTCCAAAAATCATTTATCATTTACAAATAAACAACTATTAATGAATAATATACTTCATTTCTTTTTCTTTTTTCTTCCTTTTTTCTTTGGTAGCTTCAAAGTAATATCTAAAAATCCCCTCATTTGTTCTTTATATTCATTGAGTGATTCAGGAGTTATGGTAGCCGCAGGTGGCAACACTTTGCATACATCTAAATGTTTATTAAGTTTCGCCCAATAACTCGCATTCCATCCATTTTTATCTCTCAAATGAATATCAACCCCATAATTCAACAACAATTGTACAATTTCAACATTGCCATTTCTCGCTGCATAATGCAAAGCTGTGAATCCTTTTTTGCATTGAAGAGATGGATTCGCTCCATAATCCAATAAAATTTTGCATAACTCAAAATTATTTAATTCCACAGCTCGATGCAAAGCTGTGCCTTCCCCCACTTCATAATATTCTTTCAAGTTTGGATTTGCTTTGAATTTTAAAAGAATTTCAGTTACAGTTGGATTTTGGCTGGTGACCGAGAAATGGAGAGGAGTGGATCCGTTAATGTTACGAGCATTTATGTCAGCTTCATTATCCTCTAAAAGCGCTATGAGATCCTTGATGTTAGAATGAGTGATGGCATGGAAGAGAAGGTTGTTGCCTAAAAATTTTGGAAGAGATGCCTTTTCCATAATAAATTTATTGATTTTAAAAAATTTTTGTAAGTTTTATAATTCTTAATTAAGTTTCTGATTATTTTTTTATTCTGATGTTTTTTTTTATAATTTGAACAATAAAATCAAAAAAGTATTGTGAAAATTTAATGAAAGAAATTATTTATTTCTCAAAAACAAAAAAGTTTTAACTAACATTAAATAAAAAATTCTTCAAAAAACAAAAAATAAATCCTTCAAAGCAATTTTTATTTAAATTCCTTGAAGAATTATATATATTTTCTATACACAAAATAAATAATTTCCTTCCCATGTTTTATCCAGGTGCAAAAATCCGTAAATATTTCATCGTGAAAAAGATCGGCTCCGGTAGTTTTGCAGATGTATGGCAAGCATCAGACACAGAAACTAACACCTTATACGCTATAAAAGTTCTCAACGGTGACAAAATCAAATCCCAGCCCAAGGTTCTCGAGCTTCTTAAATCTGAAATAAAAATTTTGAGTGAATGTGATAATGAAAACATCGTTAAGCTTCACGATCATTTCGAGCAAGAGGATTGCCATTCGTTGGTGATGGAGTTTTGCAATGGTGGTGATTTATGTGATTATATCGAATCAAAGTCCAATGAGCGTATATCTGAAGAAGAAGCATTGCGTTATTTAAAGCAACTATTAAATGGATTCAAAGGTTTACACGCAGTCAAGGCAATCCATCGTGATTTCAAATTAGAAAATGTTCTGTTGCATAACGGTGTCTTGAAAATTGCCGATCTGGGATTCAGCAAACAGGCTGATTTGACCAAAACAACGCTAGGAACCAGAGGGTACATGGCACCAGAGATAATGAAATATAGAAATTATGATAACAAGGTGGATATTTGGTCATTGGGAATTGGTTTATATAGGATGATGTTCGGAGATTTTCCTTTTGCTGGCAAAAACCAATATGATCTCCTTCAAAATATGGACAAAAAGCTTGTTAATTTCAATGTGAAGGGCGTACAAATTTCAGATGATTTGAAGGATTTGATCAGAAGAATGCTGATTCCGAATCCTCAAGAAAGAATCGATTGGGTGAATGTTTACGATCATAGAGTTCTGAACCCAATACCGAAAAATGAGCCCAAACTAAAGAAATTAGCCAGTAAGATGATGAACAAGAAAGAACTCATAATCGAGTATGAAAACCTCGTGTTCTCAAAAAATAAAGAATTTTACATGGAACAATCAAAGATCATTTTGAAACCAATGATTGGTGAGATGAAATCAGAAACTAAAAATTCAAAAGTCGAAGAAAGGAAAAATTCTGAAAAAGAAGAAGCGAAAAAAAATGATTCAAATTCTGAGGTTTTCAGTGAAGAAGAATCAAAAATTAACAATAATAATAATGGGAGTCAAAAAAGAACCCCTTTCACTTTGAAGGGTTTGGAGATGAATAAAGCTCAAAGTCAATATTTCGACGATGAAGAAAATATGAAAAAGATCAATGATGAAAAACTCTCAAGCAGTCAGGATAATAATCAAAGTATTTATTCCGACTCATATTTGAAGAAAAAAAGAGGACAAAGTTCTGATTTTCCAATCAAAAACCAAGAAGAACTACAAACAGTTTTGCTAAAAGTCGAAAGCAAAAATAAGGATTTCTCGAAATTAGAAAGCAAATACCTCCATGCCCAAAATGTCATTGCTTTTCATGCAAAAGTTCTGGTTGAAAACAATGATTTTGGAGAAAAAGATGATGATAACTTTATCTTATTGGGCCTTAAATTGGTGTTGATGAAAAAGATTATGATGATGGCCAAAGAATTAATGGAAATTCTTGAGAAAAAAAGAAACATTTTCCTTAAAAACAATGATAAATTGTTCAAAGATTTCGTGGAAACAAGAGGATATAAACGTCTAGTCGAAACGTTTAATGAACAAGTAGGGCAATATGAAATACATTTCATGAATTCAATCACAGATTTCGAATTCCTCACTGAGGAAAACCCTTTTTATGAAAAAATCAAATGTGTTTTGTATGAAAATACAGAATTTGATGATTTGGAAGAATTGCTTAAGGAAATTTTATTTCATTTAGCTTATAATAATAAAGATCTTATGGAACAAAGAGTAGCTAATTTCATGAAAATGTTTGATTTATGTGATTATAGAATGGCATTTCTCTATCATAATGAAAAAGATGATTTTGATTTTGATGAATATGAAAGGAAATTGGAGTCAAAGGATGAGATTGAGTTAAGGGGGAATTTTTACGATAAAATTGAAAATTTAATGCAAGAAGAGGAAATCATTGCTGATTAAATATAATTAAAATTTATTAAAAATTATGAATTACGACGATATTTCTAATATAAAAAATATAAAAAAAAAAAAAAAAAAAAAAAAATTAAAGAAAAATTTAATTTTGTTTTTTTGAAAAATGAAAATTTGAGGAAAAATTATACCCGAAAAAAAAAATTAAAAAATCAAAA
>Ga0302186_10004014_pt1 | contig 10448 bp, 3 predicted proteins | sample II_Bog_E1_2_FD_198782 | JGI IMG/M metagenome (GOLD analysis project Ga0302186, IMG submission 198782) | Peat permafrost microbial communities from Stordalen Mire near Abisko, Sweden - II_Bog_E1_1 | ecosystem: Environmental > Terrestrial > Soil > Wetlands > Peat | place: Sweden: Abisko, Stordalen...
TATCATATTTTAATCATTATTTTATTCATGCCCTTATCTTTTTGCCAAAGCTTTAATTAAATATTAAAAATGAAAATAATTAGTTTGTTGTTGTTTTGGAATGGAAGAATTTAAAAAAAAATTGGAAAAAAAACAAAATTAAAAATCAAGCATCTGAAAAGATAGATTAAAATTTAGTTGAAGGTACCTACAATTTAAATGGTAAAATACACCAATGATAGATTAATAATATTTTTTTTGAGTTCGAGTGTATTCTATTTTCTGTTTATTCTTCTGTAAATGAAAGAGAACATGCAAAAAAATAAAAGGATCAGTAATCTCTTACCGATGAAACGAATTGACATTATGCTAGATGAAGTTTTGCCCAATACCTTCAGCAATAAGATTTGGTCCACCATAACTCTAAAATCCCCTCAGTAATTTATGGCAGCACAAGAGTAAATTATGATGACTCTACTCAGCGATTACCACCTATTCAAATCGTTCTTCTCTAAATTTTATAACAATCATCTTCACCTAAACAACTGGTTTCTTTTAGCACACTAAAATCAGCAATAAATCAAACAGTATATTTTCAAGTATCTCCTCGCTTAAAGCTATAAGAGTTATAAAGACAGGGTCAAGGATCAAGAATTGAAGAACCAATTCACAAGAAAAAGTCAAATGTTTGCTGAAGGAGAGCATCTGAAAATCCAACCCAAAGAAAAAAATAAATAGATGTTCCATAGGAAAAATGTGGGCAAAATTAAATTTCAAATTAAGAACAAAAATCGTGAAACATAATTATGTTAGATGACTAAATCATATGTTTAAACCCCCTCTAATAAATAGTCTGCTTCCATTGAAAAATAGGATTATCACGAACTATTTCTATAAACCTTCAATGCATGCGATGGTTCCAAGTACATTTATTATGATTTCAATAGGCACATGCAGGGAAGTCAGCAAATGAACAAATACAATAAATTTATTAGAGTCAAAGCACATAAACGCCTGTATAGCAGCATAGCATTCAATAAACAAAACTTGAGAACTTCAGAAATGGCCAAAACTTTATATCCTTCCGTTCATTAAGATAAAGATTAAGTGCTTTAGCGCAACTAAACTGACTAATATCCAGATATCAATAATATAAGGTTCAGCAAGTTTACAATGGATCCGATAGGCTCTATATAAAAAATAGTCTTTAAGAGATAGCATCAAACGGTCTTTCGCAAAATGCCAAATCTTTTTAAGCGTGCCAAATCTAGTCTCCTCAAGAATAAATTCCCCCTCTTTCGAAAAAAAATTCTTTGATTATTTGTAGGCATTTGGCTTGATTTATTCCCAACTTCAAAAAGACTGTGTTTTACATATGTAGTATTGAAAATTAAAATATTTACTCTTTTCAAATTTAAATTATATTTCATGCACAATCAAGCATTCGATACCAGGTTTGGATCAGCTATCATAGTTAGCTCACCATCCGAACATCCCGATACGAGGAATCTACCATATTTGGATATGCTTATCTTGTTAACGGAAGCATCACGAGCTACTTTTAGATTGCTATTGATGTTAGCAGGTTGCTCTAAGAAGGGTAAGTTTTTGACCATTACTTCACTTTTTTCGTTTCCATAAGCTAAATACTAAAAACATCGAGAGTCTTTCATCAGAATCGGAGATAAGAAATATTGTGACGCCTTATCGAGTACTCTCGCAATAAGCTGCCCATTTAAACTGTAGCTATAGATGGTACTTTCGCTGTTGCAGAACATTATAATAGCTGCCACTGGATTGGATGTAATGAGAACCTGAATAAATAAAAATATACCTAGTTGATGGGTGCTCGCTTAGGATGATAATAGACTCTTAGTTTTTTGCCCGTGATAGTATTATAGACGAAAACACTGCCATCAAAACTTGAAATAGCGACACATTGTAACTATTGAGAATAGAATATAGAAGATATTTGTTATTTTTGATCTCGAATGATTTTTTTATCAACTAATTTGGAGATGCTGTTGCTGTTAGTTTTGATCTACCACATTATCACATTTCCTTTTATATCTCCAGAAATCAAAAAATTTTATCTTGAGTCTGCTCGTATGCAACTAATTGTATAACGGTGAGAAGTGTAAGTGTGAATAAGTGAACCTGTATCCACATCAATCAAGGCAAGTTTTCCATCACTAAGACCACCTAAGCAAATAGTATGTCCTAAACCGATTAGATCCAGAGGGAAATTATTGACATCGAGACTGGGATCATAAAATTCGTTGGGATCGAATCCTTGCTTTCTGATTTTTTCCACCTTCTTTTATTTCTCCACTGTGCACTGAAATGGAACTCTACTGGCAGGAGTACTGTTTGGATAGCATTTGTATAAAATAACATCACCCGATCTGCGAATGAAGTATAACTTCGTATCTGATATCCATTTCATAAAAACAATTGATTCGTCAGCTTGCCGGAGAGGATTTAATTCGATATATTCATTTGGTGGGGTATTTTTTCGAGATGGTCGATAGACTTTCAACTCGGATTCGGGATCACAAATCAGCTTAAAATTCTTTAGAGAGGCGAGGGAAGTTCTTTCAGGGTGAGGCTTAACGAATAATTGAGAGGGAGTTTGGCCGAAATTAAGAATCTGAGACTAAATTGATTGTATTTATTTTTAATTCTTTAAGGTTGGCCAAGGAATGGCATCCTCATAAGTTACATAGTAGAAGCAATTCAATGATTTAAATGCTTCATCTCCTCTTTGTTTGTAGCCGAATATTAAATCAATCCAGCTGTTAATAGAATGACTGGACAACTACTATTACAGACATTTTCTCATATTATACACAAACAAATAAGGATTTTATCGGCTCCACTCTGGCAACTCCACGTTGTGCACTCTTCTTTTGTTTTGCATAACTCCGAACTCAAGTCCATTGATATTTAGATAGGCTTCAGGAATAGTGTAGAGTTCAGGAATCAACTCTCGAACATCCGAATACTCTGAAGTAGCATTTTTATATGAATCAGCCATAGAGAAAAACAATCTGTCTGCAAAATCAAATTTCCCGCTTTGCAAGAGGATAGATCCTTATGTAAATGGGGACAGCCTAATCAAAAAATGATAAATAATGCCTGGACTAGAATAGTGTGTGCCATAATGAAACTTAGTAGCATACTCGGCTTACATTTGCATCATGTCATATCTCTCCTAAAAATTGTGAGCTCTATCTTCTGTACCATTGGCTCCCATTGGAAGAGCTAAATTTCGCATATTTTATTCATCATGTATATTGCATTTTGAATCATCAAATTTTTTCAAAGTCCAAGGGAAGACTGGGTATTGAGTTAAATCTGAAAACGATCGTCCAGCTATGGTATTGAGTTCCATTAGATAATCAAATGTAGTCATTTCATAATTAATCCATTTTTTTAAGGAATCTTGATTTTAAATTATCTTTTTAGGATCTAGTGATTTTTAGGCTATGACGAGGTTAATGCATTTGTTTTTGAGCTTCACTATCTTCTTACAAAATTCATCGCTTTCTTCTTCTGTTTCAAAGTCTAAAAGGAGAGATTTATTGTGGATGAAATTTATCTGCACACTCTTTTTACGATTCACGTATCTTCTTTTATAGATTTATCTGATATATTCTAGTGGCCATGATTTGTGAATTGTCTTATCTGATCGCAATCGATATTGATCAATGGCATAGTGGGTAGTTTTTTCAGTTTAGAAAATGGAAACAAAAACCAAATTGTCACTTATTATGGCGATGAAGCCAGTGCGAACCGTCAAAGTATTGATTATCTTAACTCTTTTAAATCCCATAGTAAAATTAAGAGCATCATCCTTCTTGGAAACAATCCAGCTTTTCTTTGAAGTACCGATGAGTAGCATGCTGTTCATCATCATTAGGGCTTTTTAAAGATTATACTCATTTTCAGTATTTCTCTATTTTTACTTTTTTTCCTCAAAAAGGTGAGGCTCAACGAGTCTTGGTTTTAAAAAGTATCTTCCTTTTCCCTTTGAGTTATGTTTTCCCAATTTATATTTGAAGTATGCATTAGCCGCATATTTTTAATACGAATACAAAGTCTTATTGAAGAGAGTATCTTGTTGTAGCTTTAAAAAAGGATGAGTCCAAGAGCTTCCATAGATTCTGAGAGAGTACCAGAGTTTTCTGAAATTATTCTTAATGACTCTCTTGTGTGCTTCCAGGATTATATCTGTATACTATCTTCGTTAATTTTATTATTCGATTGTCGTTGAAATAAATTCTATAAAATTGAAGTCATCCTCCTTTTTAATGCGTTCTTGATAATTTATAAATAAATCAGAGTGAATTTTTTTGTAATGATTTTCATTGGGGATCCAAACTTAAGAAAAGTGGAGGATGAATGAATCCAGATCAGTTTTGTCCATATTCAAAAGGTATCCAGGAATATAATTACTTATAATATCGTCAAGAATTTGAGTACTTAACGGGGACTTTTGGCTTATTTGTGATTGAGAACTGCTAATGGAAAGGAAGTGCTTTACTGATGAAAGCATAGGAACAATCTCAACTATTCTTTCAACTCCTTTTTCAGCCAGCAGCTTACAGCTTTTCAAAAAGGTTAAAATGATTTCAGATCTTTGGTTTTTAATAATTTTATCTTTGTTAACTTCTACCAAAAGAACTAATAAAATGGTTTGCCATACAGATTAATCGCTATAATTTTCAGCTTCTTTGGGTTGAGTATGCTGCAGTTCAAAAAACATAGCTCTTTGTATTTCTATCAGCGAGATTAAGAAATTGTTTTTCAGGTAGTAGGTGGATTCTTTTTGAAGCTAACCGATATTAGTCTGCATTAATATACTAATAAGATCACTATTTTTTGAGGAAAAACTTTACAATCCTTTTAAGTACCATTTTGTGCAGTAGAATCTCTTGAAAAGGAAAAGATATTTCTGATACAGAACGTAGTCTGCCCAGTTGCACTTGAAATAAGGAATCAATGATGGAGGCAATTCGAAATCAACTGTGAATACAACTCTTTCAAAGTGGTCAATGTTAATTTCATCGATACCCTCAGGCACTATCTTTTTTAAAGTATCCAGAATTATTGAAAAAGATTGGAAATTTCTTTACATAAGATGATCATTGGTGTTATTCATAATGAGATTCTCCTCAATACACTCCAATATCAGCAAAATCACATGACGGCTGGCTAAAAATAAGCATTTAGGTTCATATTCCTCATCCTTTTTTGATTACACCCAGTCGAGGATAAAAGCAAATTTTGAAAAACCTGACGGATCTTATTTAAATACATAGATAAATATCCCTTTTATTAAATTCTATAATTTCTCAGTATAGACTCTCTTTTACTTTAACTATTCAAACAGAAGGCATTTGTAACTTAACTCAAACAGAAAATCGTATAATTACGGCAATTAAGCTACAAGCGCCATATTTTCACTTGATTCAAGAATTATATCTAAGTCATTTAGAAATTTGGTTTATAAGTCAGTCTGTGGAATCCATTTAAAGAATATGCTTAGAATTGAGGGCACTTGGATCTTAGAATTGGCAATGAGGGAAGTCTGAAAGCTAACTCCTAAACAGCACTCCAAAAGACTGTTGTAGAGTGTAAACACATTTTAATCATTTGAACTTTTTATACTTGTAGGAGTTCTATTGGATTTTTTCATTGCTGATGGAGTAGGTATCTTAGTATGGTTTTAATCCTCCTCTTCTGAGATGAGATTAACTAAATCAAATAATAAATACGATGGATAAGTTTTTTACTACCTATAGCTTTATTCTTTGTTGTCATGGGGGGAACAATATAGGCGATCTTTTTATAGTCTTTTGCCTGCTCACTTTATTGTTCTCCTTTCATTGCGCCCACACATTTTTTTGCCAATTTCAGTATTTTTTATAATTCAATTTTTTATTCATCCTAACTGATAATGATTTGCTGCCCATTTTATCCTCCAAAAGTGTACATTTCATTAATTGCTTCTGTATTAATGCACAAAGATCTTCTTTTGTCTTTTTTTATAGCGAGATCTTTTATTTCTGAATTCATACTCCCTTACGGTTATGTTGTTTTTTACTCCTCCATAATTTATTGCTATCTTGGTCGTTTAATTTGATTTACAAACCCAAAATCAAAAGACTTTTGACCTTTGAGTCTGTTCGATAGAGCTGGAGCTTGTGGTCCAACTAATGTAAATTCTTTATCATTCTCTTCATCAAATTCACTGAATATCGGTATACATTATTTTTAATCCTTAATTTCTTCTCGCTCCAATTTCTTATCTGTTTTTACTTCAACTTCTTTTTCAGCAAATTAATTAATTTTCCATAATGATTTGGAAATCAGATGACTAATTTGGGTTTCTTCAAGGGATGTGGACTTTTTTAACAGTAAAGTGTAAATCAACTTTACACTTTCAGCTTTTATTTCAGCAAAAAAATTATTTTAGATTACGTGGATGAAAATTAAATGAACCTTCTTTTATTGCAAATATTTTATTATTTATTTTGTTTGGTTTTCTGACATTCTTTAGTTGAACTTTTGAGTTAGGAGTTTGCGAATCAATCCCATTAACTCCATAATAAAGCAAGGAGAAAATTTTAAACAGAGTAGCCTACAAAGTTTATATATCTATTGAGGGTAATTAATCTTTGAATTTTGAAAGGAATTTTCAATAAGAGAGAAAATATAACCTTGAGCTTTCTTTTACTCACCAAAGTTATAATCCCCTTCAATCGAACGCTCGAATTTATTGGAAGCAATCTTGAAATGCTTTTAGCAGCACGTCAATGAGCTACCTTACAATTTTTGGAGCAAGTTTATCATCTCATCAAGACCAATTTGGACTGAATAATGAGCTATATTTTGAGTAAAGGCAGTTTTGATGATTTATAAAATTTCCTACTTTCTGCAAAGAGGAATATGAGCGTGAAGGAGTGGCCATAAAAAATCACTAAAGTATTGATCAAGTAGATTGGAGTCAGTAATTGTATGTTTTATATGTAAAATAGATTTAATAGTATTTTCATCGAAGGTGTTTCTTGGAATATCGCATATGAGCTCAGAAATTAATTTGAAGTAGCTATTCTTATAAGCTTAATTTTGAGAATTGGCAGACTGCCTCAAAAATGTTACAAATATGGTTAAGAGCTCGTTCAAAATTGGGTATTGCTGATCTTATTATTGGTAACGTAACAGGTAAAATAACGGAAGATATAATTGAATATTCATCTATGAGTTCCTCTCAAAGATAAAGTTATGAGATAATCCAAATCCTGTTCTTTCATAAATTTTTCCCTGTCTATTTTAGAAAACGAGTGCTTTAGGATTTTTTACATTTTAGAGAGAACTGATGTTTTTGTTGTATTATTAAATACCCTATTGCCCTAAAAGAAATGGAAAAAGACATATTGAGGACGTTTTACAATATATCTTATCGAAAAATATGTATTTAGTCTGATTAGTACTTGATATTTTAGGTGGGTCAAGTCCAACTATGTTAGGCTTGGTTTTGTTTAGGTAAAATTTTAACTTTGATTTTTGAAAGGTATGATGCCCTTCGTGCTCAAAGCAAATAAAATTCCATTTCTGAGGCTATAGCTAACCAAGGAGACTCCCATTTGATCCAATTTGAGGTTCAGTGTATTTTGCCCCTATAATTCGATAATAAACCTTATTATCAATCATATAAGATTCAACTCCTCCTACTTCAGGAGCATAAAAAGTGAAGAGTTTGGGCAGCAAAGCTTCAACTCCTGATTTAATATTTTCTATATTGATCCAAAAAAATAAAGTAAAACCTTCTTTAAGAATCCACGTTAAAGGTTTTTAATTGTGAGGTAAAATTTAAACCTTATTGCAGCCATGAAAAACAAGCATGTTACTTGGATCTTTTTCAGTCATCAGTTTAGCATTGAAAAAGCTCTAAATTATATTTTGGTTTACCTTGAGAATGGTGACAGTGGCAAACAGCTACGCTGCATGGACCTGATTTTCATAGTAGTTGACTGTTAATTTTTAAATTGCATCCTTTAGTAAATTATCTTAAAGTGAGCTATATGTGAATAATTCCTATAGAACTTGCTGCAGGAGATTGAAGATCAGATAATTTTTTACATGGGTCATCAAAAGATCGATTAATAGGTCTAGAATGTCGCGCTGGTCTTATGAGTCTATTTTAAGAGCTATGTACTTTACAACAAACTTGATGAACGTATTTTCCGTTTTTCTTTGGTTTGCTCATTGAGCAAATAGGCATTTGTGGTGACTGTTCTCAGTGCCTGTAACAGTTAGTTAAGGAATTTTTACTGCTCCTCCACTTAATACGCTTGAAAATCTTTCAGAAAGATCTTAACTGCATGCACTGAAGTGATGATTCGATTAGAATTGTAAAAGTAACTTAGCTTTTGATTGTTGTCGGCTGAGGAATAGAATTACTCAGGAGATTTTAATTTAGGGTTTTCATCATGAGAATCAGCATAGTCAGTCATCATATTCAAATTATATATTATTATTTAAGTTAAGCAGATTTGCATTCCCTTTGATAAGTCATACTAATATAAGTTATTCGCTCGTTAAAGGACAATCAATGTTCATAATGGCATGTGAAAGCTTTCTGATTGATCAGTTAAAAAAATTAGATCATAAATAAAAATAAGAATCAGATGTAAATGCAGTTTTTAATATTTTTGAAATATTGACTGCATGCAATATATCACTTTCTGAATATGATTGCCAAGAACCTAATGTTTGGTCAGCATTATTATCAAAAATTTGTCAATAATAGTTGGGCAATGGATCAACCAAATCAATAAAAATATTATTAATCAATAAGAATTTCTAAAAACAATAGTATAAAAAGAGTTTTAAGTTTAATTCGCGCATTCTAATAATACAAGCATTGAATAATTTGTAAAAAAATGCAAATAGATTAAAGATAAAAAAATGTAAGTTAATGCTTTTGAATACTAATTTATATCTCAAAGATGAATTGATCTACAAAAATAAATAATTTTTATCGTTAGAACAGTTATCTTATTTAACAAACTTTAATTTTTTGTACAAAAGCATTAAATAAAAAGTCATAGAAAAAATAATAGAAAAAGTGATTAATTTGAATTTATCAAGTCAATAATCATAGTTATCATTCAATGCGGTTGGGCCCAGCTTATATTTTTGATGTCAACTCCTTAATTCACCATTTACCACAGGGGGCTTAGTTCTCTTAGCCTAACGACTGATTTTTAAAGGACTTTTAAAAATTAATCTACCTATTAATCAGAGGTAAATCTACCTATTCCGATTCTCAATGATGTATGTGCTAAATCCTCACTCACTCCCAATGCCCGAAGCACATAAGAAGGTTCCAAAGATTCACTTGTGCACGCCGACCCAGAACTGACTGCATAATCTTTCAAAGCCATTAGTAAACTCTCTCCTTCAACAAAGGCGAATGACATATTAATGTTACCATAATATCTCTGTCTTTCATCACCATTCAACTCAACGTGAGTCATCCGTTCCCTTATAGTTGAAAGAATTTTTTTATAAAGTCTCTCAATATGATTAGCATCATTTTTCATTTCTCTTTGTGCTACTTCACAAGCCTTACCAAATCCTACAACTAAAGGTGTGGGAATAGTACCTGAACGTAAGCCTCTTTCCTGCCCACCCCCATTCATAAGAGCTGCTAGCCTGACTCTTGGTTTTCTTCTCAAATAGAGAGCACCAATTCCTTTAGGTCCATAAATTTTATGGGCCGTGATACTCATTAAATCGATATTCATTTTGTTTACATCGATATCCACCTTTCCCAAAGCTTGAGCTGCATCAGTGTGAAAAAATATTTTCTTATCTCTGCAGATCTAGCCTATTTGTTAAATGTTTTGTCTGACTCCAATTTAGTTGTGTACAAATATAACACTGACACATAGAACCTTTTCTACGCTTTATTAAATTGTTTTTTTGAGAAGATTGATATCCAAAATTCCATTTTTTGAAACAGGAAGATATGTTACTTTGAAACCTTCCAACTCAAGATGTCGGCAGGTGTCGAGGATGCATTTATGCTAAATTTGTGTTGTAATGATATGCTTGCGTTAAGCTCCGTAAAATTTTGCTAAACCTTTAAGACTCATATTATTTGACTCAGTTGCTCCGGAGGTAAAAATAATTTATCTGGGGTCTGCACCAATCAAAGAGGCTATTTGATTTCTTGCCTTTTCTACTGCTTCAGAAGAGTCCCAGCCGAATTTATGAGTTTTGGAGTGTGGGTTTCCATAAAATTGTAGGAAATAAGGCATCATAGCATCAAGAACTCTGTAGTCTACAGGAGTTGTGGCCTGATAATCCAAATACTGTATTTTGCGACTGGAAAATGTGCAAAGGGTCCTTTGAAACAAAAAGGGTCTTCTGATGATGAAGTTGGTCAGAAAATT
>Ga0302186_10004016_pt1 | contig 10446 bp, 5 predicted proteins | sample II_Bog_E1_2_FD_198782 | JGI IMG/M metagenome (GOLD analysis project Ga0302186, IMG submission 198782) | Peat permafrost microbial communities from Stordalen Mire near Abisko, Sweden - II_Bog_E1_1 | ecosystem: Environmental > Terrestrial > Soil > Wetlands > Peat | place: Sweden: Abisko, Stordalen...
TTAACTTCATTGAAAAGACTAGTGGTTCCAAAGTTGAATTTGTTCAGGTTTAACAAAAAGTCCGGAAGATAATAAAATTCTGGAATAAGTTCTTTATAATCAGATTGTTCCACTAATTCCCATGTCTCCTTGACTCCACAAAACAATCGATCGCTAAAATCAAATTTCCCACCTAAAAAATTTATCAAAGGAATTACAGTTCTAAATTTCTTTCAAAAAATTAATTAGAAATCGGTTTCGCTCAACTTATAGTCATAAGAAATCATTAAATAAATATAAAGAAAAATTAAAAAGTTTATCAATTAATTATTTATTACCCTGTAAATCCATCGCCAATTGTCCATAAGGCATTAATCTCATCAGATAATAAGTCACAATCCCTGGATTGCTATAATGGCTTCCATAATGAAAAGGAGTCTCATTAATATTTTCATTATAAAAATCCTTCACATTTTTTGCTCTTTCTGCATTCATTGCTCCTATTGGTTTGCTTAAATCCCTATATATTTCAGGGCTATTGAAGTTTATTTTTCCAAAGTCTTCAGAATAATTTTTCAAAAGCCATGGAAAAACAGGATATTGTGCTAAATCATTATATGTCCTTCCAGAAATCGCATTCAAAAGCATCAAATAATCAAAATTGTTCAAAGTGCCATCTTGCCATAAAGGCAACGCGTTTTTCAGGATATTTAATGAATCGAGGGTTTGAAAGAATTGATAATTGACATTATCAGTTTCGATAAGGAAAGGATTGGCCTTATAAACCATAGTAAATAGGAAATTTTCTTTGGAAAGTTGGTTTTTCATGACCTTTTGTGGAAATAATTTCTTGATATCTTCATAAATTTTCTCTCGTTTTTCTTTGCCAACAATCAGGAAAAATGATTTTCTTGTTGTGAGGATTTCAATAGCACAATGTGCCAATAAAAATCTCTTACTATTGATCTCCACGATTTTCTCTACAGGAATTCTGATAGGTTCATTGTTTTCTTTGAATGAATTCCCTACGAAATCGAATTCTGATGAAGGCAATAATCCATATTTACTAAGATCCAAAGGGTTTTCCATGATGGTGCTTTCTTCTAAATAAGTGGTTTTTCTTAAAGGGACCAATGGTTGAATATTAGTGCCTTTGGTTATAAGCAAGGATTTGTCTTTTTCCTGGAATTGGTTGGTAGTAGTTTCCACGAGATCATAAATTCCCTGTTTTTCATCGAAGCTCCAATTTTTCAAAATATAGATGTTTTTCTTGGAAATTATTAAAATTGCTGTTAAAAACCCAAATTTCTTCAAATAAGTGATTGGATAGAAACTTTCGATGCTTTCAGTTATGAAGAGGATCTTTTTCAATTTATGAAGACTTTCCTTATAGATTTTCGAATTGCCTTCATATTCATTGAATATAAATACATAATCTTCGTTTTCTTCTACATCAATTTCAGATTCCAACATCAAGAACTCCTCCTTGGGTTCTATGGGATCGTCAATATTACTTTCAGAATTGATATATTCGGGCATGTTTTCCATTTCCTGCATTGTAATAGAATTGAAATTTTCAGGCATTTTCAAATATTCGACGCCTGAGGTTTTCTTAATCATAGAACAACGTCTTGTAGGACTTGGCGCTAAATCCCGATCTTCATTTTTCTCTTCATTACGACTTTTGGTGATTTTATTCATAACAATCGATCTTTGATTAAAAAGACCAGTCTTTTTATTCAAGGTGAATCTTAATTCCTTTTTCTGATGTTTCAGAGCTTTATCTAAATAGGGATTGTTTTCATAGAAAAAGCCATATAATCGAGCATTGAGATAATTGTTATAAGAATGTTCTTCAGTGTCTTTTTCTAGTTTTTGGACCAATCTTCTTAATAAATAATCCTTACAATATTTATCGAGAGTAGAAATATAGAAGTTCATGAAAGGATTCGTATTAGAGAGATTTGTGGAGTTTATTTGGAAAAAATGATCAATTTCGGATAAATCAGAAATCCTCAAAGGGATGATATCTTTAGACTTTTCGCTTAAAGTTTTCGTTCTTTTCAATTTCTCATGACTGAGTTCTTTGGTGGATGGAGTTTGAGGTTGAATCGACATTTTCTTTTCATCTTCTTTGGAAGAAGAACCGCCTTCTTGAATGAAAGAATTGAAATCATTGGAATTTTTCTGATCCTTTATCTTTAAAGGGTCGGTTTTTAAATTAGCATTCACGAAGGAAATCCATGAAATTAGGTATTTTTTCTGGCAGATAACATCGAATTTCTTCTTATTTTCCATATAATTCAACACAGTGAAGAAATCCCAAGGAGATTTGGCTTTTTTAATGCTTTCTTCTGAATGATTGTTTTTAATAGAATAAAGCCTTTTTAAAGAAAATATTTTGATAAAATTATTAATATATAATTAAATGTACATATCGAAACATTTATCAAATACATTACATTCATTGATTATGAACATCTTTTTAAAGGTATCTTTGGATATATGATAGGGCAAATATGAAAGAAGTAAAATGCTTTCCAAACAAATGCTTTTATTCTTGCTAGAAATCAAATTATAAATTTATTTTAAGATTTCTCTTCAACAATCAATTACTAATCAAAAACAAAATTATTTAATACCTTTCGATCATTTGCCCGAATAAACATAGAAAACAATGATAAAATTCAAGATTTTCAAATTCCTCATCAAAAATGATCTTTTCATTTTCTTCATATTCGTTTAATCTAGAAACTATCAATTCTTCCTCATTATTTTCTTCAAACAATTCAATACTTCGATTTAATTCAAAAAGAATATATTTCCTCAATAACACCTGCATTTCTCCCTTAAAATCGTTTATAATTGATTTATCTTTCTTGTTCATTTTGTCATAAAGTTCGCTTCTTACCATTGGGCTTTTATCTGATTGTCCTAATACAATTCTATTGAAAAAGGATTTGAAACTTGAAGGGGTTTTGGGTTCTTTTTGGATTTTGTTGAAATAAAAGAATTTCTTAAGCAAAGTTAAAAGATTATTGCCAAACCATGAAATATTTATTTGTAAAGAAAGGCCGAATGTTGATAGTTTGGAAAAAATGAAAATATATGTTTTTTTAAGAGTTTTACAATAATCCAACAAGTTGTTTTCATCAATTTTTTCAATTAGAGTTTCCAACACGATTTTCAAAATTTCGAAAAATTTATCATTGGGATAATTTTCCATTAAGAGTTTCGAATATTTTGAAAAGTTCAAGAAATTGATTTCATTTTCTATTGTGATCTCATTCGACAAAACCTCACATAGGCAAAACCCAAGGAAATTAATGAAATTTGCAGAAATATTGATATTTTCAGCAGATAACAAAAGTGATATTTCCATTTGAGATTGTAAAATATCAATTACATTCATAAGTAAGTTTTCTGATAGTTTCCTAGTGATCAAGCTCTTGTTGCTCATAAAGTTTTGCATGATGATTTCAAAGCATTTACAAGCATTGGCATAATTTGGCAAACTCAAATATCCTTCTTGATTTTGACTTTCATTCATTTCATTGAAATATTTCAACAGGTTTTTGATTAAAATTGGTGGTTCATTTGAAATATTTTCATTGATCAATATTTCTATGAGTTTCTGTTTACAGATCATTTGTGTATTTAAATCAATTTCCCCTTGATTTGATATATTCACCTTCTTTTTATTGATCGGTAGATTATTTGGAGTTCTGCTTTTCAACAATGAATTTTTCATAGTATTTGTTGATGGATTTCTTGTTGGTGAAATATTATAGATCTTCAAAAGAGGATCAGTTGCCACGGTATTCATTAAAGGACTTTCTTTCAAGCTCTCATCATTTTTAGATTCAGTCATCAAAGGACTTTCATTGTTTTTGGTATCTTCAAGAGGTAATTCTTGGGGTCTATCATTTTGATGTTCTAATAATTGGTTTAATGAAAATGGAGTGGTTTTTCTTTCCATTGGAATTGGAAGGTTTATTTTCTCAATAGGATAACTGATGTCTTCAATGGAAGTTGAAAACATATGTTTATTTTGCACTTTGAGGAAATCTGGGGTGATCGAATCCTCAGTTTTTTCTTTTATTTCATCAAATTTCAAATCATTCTCCATCATGGAATCCCCATAAAACGAGCTTTTATGAGGAGCTGATAATAAGGAAAGTCTTTTATCTTGAAATCTTTCAGTGCTACGATTGAAAATTTGCGAAATTTCAGGAAGATTTTCTTCATTTTGAACTGTGTTGATCAAAAATTTCAGGTTTTTCAAAGAATTCTTAATAAAATTCATCAGATGAGTCATCAAGGAAATATCTTCCATTCGGAAATAATTAGGACTCAGATTTTCATCTTTTTCAAGGAATTTTTCGATTTCGCTTGTGTCGTATTTAATTTTCCTCTTGAGGCCCATGAGGAGATATGAGTAAAGCGATGGTTCATTACAATATGGCTTCAAAATCGTTGGCAAATCTTCATAGGCAACTAAGGTCTTCCTGTTATCATTATTAATCAGAGACAAGCCAAATAACTTGCATAAGGAAATTATCGGTTTTTTGTGATCAGAAGTAGATGTCGTTTGAATCAAATATTTCGCTTGAAAAATGTTTAAAATTAGCTTGACTGGCACAAAGGTCTGAGGGAACTCATGCAATTTTATGAGAAAATCAATTAATTTTATCTGCAAAACATCAAATCTCTTTAAATTATTTAAATTGACCGCATTTTCGAACTTATGAATCAACGAAAAACTTGTTAAGTTTATTTGTTGAACATTTAGATTTTGAATGAATGGGTAATTGGCTGAAACCGTGAGTTTTTTCGTGTTTCGATTACTGGTGGTCATGTTACCGAACTCAAATTGATCACTGGTTTTTCGACTCGTTAAACATAATTTATTATCAGGAATATCCACACTTTCCAAATGTCGACGTCTTGAGGCTTTAGTAATATGTTCAATTTTTTTATAGCAAGGGAAAAAAGATATCAAGGCGAATTCATAGACTTTCCTTAAAATCTCATGGTCGAATTCGAGAAATGTCGTTTGTTTGATTAAATTGCCAATTAATTCGAAAATCTTTGAATCAAGAGTCATGCTTGAATCTGTTATCAGATTATCCAATAGAAATTCCACCAATTCACTATTTCTTAAGGCATGCTTATTAAAACTAAAGATTTAAATAAATTTTAAATGAAAATAATCAATTAATTACTTAGAAAAAATGTTTCTATTGACATCTATCAACCCAAAATAGATAATTTCGAAAAAATCCATTCGCAAAGATGATTTCGTTCTAATCAAAAACGATTGGAAATCTTGATCCATCAAAATTCCTTTGCCAATCTTCAAACTATTCACTAGCCAATAATAAGATTGATTTGAAAGGTGAGGATGCAAAGAAGAACTCAGTGGATTCTTATTTAAAAAGTTGATTTTCTTACAAAACAAAGAAAGTAAATGTTCCAACATTTCTTTTTGAAAGAAATCGCTTCTTTTTTTCAGAATCTCCAAAAAGACCTTCCATAAGTTTTCTGATTCGAACCGTTCAGCGAAAAATTCGGATTTTTCAAGCAAATTCATTAAAATTTTATATATTTTGAAAAAAAATGAATATTCTTGAGTCTTTTCCAATAGTTCGAACAATGTGAAAACAAAGTTGCTTTTTTCAATGAGATAAACAAAATTGTCAGTGAAAAAGATGGTTTTCTTGAGGAAGTTCTTATAAACAATAAAATGGCCTTCGTTTTCTTGATGATTGGAAAGCAAATAGCATTGGGTAGCGAAATGATCATTAGCCACATTTAAAATGAAAGTCATGAAATTCGATTTGACGAAGTTTTGATTTTTAAAGTTGTTCTTTAAAAAGTGGCTTTTGAGGTTGTTTTGAAAAAAGTCCTTTTTCTTCGTGGAAATCAGATTTCTTGGGTCGCATTCAATGGCGAGAAATTGTGTTAAATATAATATTTTTGCTGATATTTGTAATTTGGTATATGCGATTTGAGATTTCATATCTTTGCGATTTTGAACAAAATCGAAAAAACGCAAATTGGATAAAGTTATAAGTGGCCAATTGATCGAATGTACATCTGTGAAATAATTCACTAAACCACAATAATTTACTATTGAAAATAATAAATTCACTTCATTAACGGTTAATGCTTTAAAGAAAAGCCGAATAGGACCCATTTCAAAATATTCGGATATCTCTTGCTTATCAATAATTGGAGAAGAATAATTGCTGCTCATTTCATATCCAATAAATAATTGCGAATTTTGAGAAAATATTTCACTATTGAAACCGATATTTGAATTTAATATTCTGTTTTCAATGGAAATCCCGTTCAAGAACAGCTCGAATTCAGTGAGACTGGGGCTTTGAATTATAAACGAAATGGTCAATTGATACCATGTTTCATCATTCAATATAAGATTTGCCAAAGAAATAGGGTTGTTATCCAAGAATTTCAAATGAAAATGGCCCTTTTCCAAATACATGGAAACCGAATGTTTTTCTTCAAGAAAAGATTTCACATGGAAAAAGTTGAAACGTTTTGTTGAGCTAATTTCATAATTCGATTTAAACCAAATTGAAAAAGTGAATCCTTGATTTTTGGTTCTGGTTTCCTCGATTTTTGCCAGTGTTTGATCTGAAAGTTGAGGGAACCAAACGCTTTTTATCGATAAAATGGAAGCTGAATTAGTCAATATTAAATGATGAGGATTGAAGAATTTTTCATTTATGGTAATGTCTATTTGTTCTATAAATTTGTCTTGAATTTCAACATTTCGTTTTTGAGTCAAATCCGTAATCTATTTATAATTTATTCAATAATTAACATATTAATGATAATAATATTAATAAATTACTTCTTGATTGATAGTCATTAAAATCGTTTCAATAAGGCTGATGTCTTGGAATTTCGGAGCTGAATAGATCATTTTTAATAGAATTTCTAGCAATAACTCATAAAACGGATGAAGGCTCGTTTTGATTTCTTTATGAAAAATGATTCCAAGAGATTCCAGGAAATTCGCTTGGCTTAATATTTTCCGATTGAAGGCGCTGACTTTTAAAATCGAGTTGATTTCTTCTAATATATTCATCTGGAGTTGAACATCGCAGATTTTAACCAAATATTCAAATAAAAAGCTCATAATTTCAGGAAAAAGAATAATTGGAGTTGATGTTTTTGGAATCCTTATAAAATGATACCCTTCTTCCAAATTTTCGATCTCTTTGCAATTGAAAAGAAGAGCATCTTTTATAGCCAAGTTGAATAAATACATAACTATCGTTTTATGTATATTAGCTGGTTTTTTCTCAATTGAAACCTTAATATCTTTGAACATTAACATAAATAAATTTTTCTTGCTGAAATATTTCAAGAAGTAATAATCAGAGATTAGATATTTCTTCAGTTTTTCAAAAAAAAGGCTCAAATTTTGCTCAAAAACCTCATTATTCTCATCGAAATTCGAGATTAATTCAATGTATTTATGAGCAAATTTATATTTCTTCAAAATTGCGTCCCTAAAAATATCGTTTTTTTCCCTTTTATCAATTATGAGTTGGAAAAAATATTCTGATATTTGGATTTTCTCAGGAAAACTCTGATCGTTGAAATTTTTAAGCAATATCACTAAATAAGGTTCTAAAATTGCTCTTTTGGCTTGTTCCTCGAGAAAAAAAATGATTAAATCGTTAAAGAAGTCTCCTTCGTTCTTGTTTATCATTAATTGAAAAGGATTAAAGTTTTCAAAAATCCGGAAATTTTCATCATTTCCTCTCAAACAAAGTTTTAGGACTTCAGAAATTTTTTCATATTTTCTTTTATTTAAATCCTCATTTAATTCATTGCCTTCTTTGAAAAAGCCAAAAAATTGTGAAAGTATCCCACTATAAACCTCAGTTTCCCTTAGAAAAATCTGGAATTTTGGTCTATTCAAGTTGAGAAAATCCCTTATCAAATCAAATGTTTGGAAGAGAACCTCGAAATCTTTACATTTGCTCAAAACGACTGACAAATGAATGAATTCTTCAGAGAGAAAGTTGAGTTTATTTTCAGGAAAGATGAAAGTGACAACATAATTGATGATTTTCAATAAAATATGTGAAGTTTCAGAGTCAATCACCAGAAGGCTTTCAATTAATCTCCTTATCATTTTAAATTCAGACTCTATGATGAAGAAATTTTTAATTGAAATATCGAATAAATCCAAAATCTTATGCAGAATTTCGAATTTGAGGAAAGAATTGGGGTTATTTTTTGATAATACCTCATAATAAGTGATCAACACCTTTTCAAACATTTAAAAATTTATATAAATATTAAAAATATTATAAAACCTCAATAAAAGAAGGCGTTATGATGATTTTTTCCATGTAATTCTGACGGATATATTTGTCTTGATTTTCCTTCTGAAGATTAAAAATGGCATTCTTCTTTCTTTCCGCATGGTCTTGAAGGTTAAAGTCGCAAAAGGAAAATTGATAGATTTTGTTAATGATTTCCTGTCCTTTTTCCTCTGATAAATCACAAAGCTGTTTTTTCATCTCGGCCTGTATCTCTGATAGATCAGATTTATTAAAATTCGGGAATTCGAAATAAAAGTTCAAATCCAAAAATGCCAACAAAAACATAATATTTTTATTTATTCCCGCCAATGTTTTCAATACTTTTTTCTCATTCATGAAATTCTGGAAATTGGGGTCGATAGAACCATATTTTACCATCAAAGTCAATATTTCTAAGCTGGATTTCCCAGTGAAGTCATTTGAAAAAAGTACAAAGATTTTATCCATATTATCGTTTTTTATCATTTTGTTCACAATCAGAAGGTTCTTTTCGCATAAGAAGATCTTTAAAGCTCTCATAATGTTATTCATCACATCCTTTAGATAGTCAACAACAGCGGAAATCTCATATTTCTCTGTGATCTCGATCAATGTTAGCAAGATTTTCCTCAAACTTTCAATAATTTCAGTCGCATTGGAGTTGGTGAGCGTGTCGAGCAATTCCGGATCTTCAGAAATGAGGTCCAACAAAAAATTCAAATAATTGTTTAGTTTGGTTTTTTGTGTGAAAGAGAACTCCAGCTTTGGCTTTGATTCAGCATTGCTTGGTAAATTTTTAAAATCACTCATTTCATAAAACAATGAACAAACAATATAGGGAATCAATTGGATGTCTGAGGGGTTGTCAAGAATGTTATCGATACTGAGATAGCTTTGAATTAAAAAGGAGAGATCATGAATAAAAGTCTTTAATTTATAGTTTTTAGGGGAAATCTTGATTGATTTCAGAATATCAGAAAATTGCTTCGTTTTTTCTTGAGGCAAGGAATTGGTGAAGAGTTTAGAATTTTCCTGATTCTTGAGGAAATAATCTATGACTTGATCAACTGTTTCACATATTTGCGAGGAATGTTGAGACTGAAGCATAATTTTTTTTCTTTTTTTTAATTTTCTTATTTTATTTATTATTTATTCTGTTTTTCTTAATTTCGTTCAAATCAAATGAAATTGCTTCTAACGAACTTCAAAAAGAGAAAATGAGTTTGATATTAATAAAATTACATATTAATATGTTCAAGAATTTTTTTAATTTCTTTTACTTTTTTTGAGGCTAAACATGCAATTATCATATTAATTATTAGATAAAAAGAGTCATACATATACTAAGGACAAAAAAATAAGAATAGAAACAAATTATATTAAGAATAGGAAAATGATAAAGTTTTCCCAGTTTAAACAGGCATTATTAAACAAAACACTATTTTCTTCTCAGAATTCTTCTCACAAATCGCAAAGAATCCAACCCAAAATCGTTCAATATTTCCCTATGAAGTAAAACGATTAATTATATCCAAATTATCCAACTATTTATTAGAAAATCTTTGCAATGTAATGAAACTTATTATTGGTGTTCTTGTGGATTATCTTTAAATCAGGTAATTTTGTCAACATTCATAAATATATTCGGAATTTTAAAGCCTTTTTGTGATGCTGCTCATAAAGGAACGATTTTCCGTCCAATAAAATTTACAGTCCAAAAAGATGGAAAGTATCTCTAATAATATAATATTATAATAAAATATTTCAGATATTCGTTATGTGGGTGCAAATACAATAAATTGGAGGTGGAAATTAGAAAATATATATACAATAAACTTTTTTTTTAGTCAGGTGAAAAATGTGATTGGTCTTGCCTCTCAAACTTTGTAAAGAGAAGGATCTTTATGAAGACCTTGCACAAAGATATCCCGATTCCGAAAGATAATGAAAAAGACCCTAGAGATAATTTAAAAAGATTTTTGCATGTCCGAGACACTGAGCATTAATTCGAAATCCAATTTTTTTTTTATTGAGAAAAATACAAATTTTTATTGAGAAAATTGTTCTTTTTAAAAATGAAATTACAACAAACGCTATTGACAAAATTAAATTGTACTTT
>Ga0302186_10004018_pt1 | contig 10441 bp, 7 predicted proteins | sample II_Bog_E1_2_FD_198782 | JGI IMG/M metagenome (GOLD analysis project Ga0302186, IMG submission 198782) | Peat permafrost microbial communities from Stordalen Mire near Abisko, Sweden - II_Bog_E1_1 | ecosystem: Environmental > Terrestrial > Soil > Wetlands > Peat | place: Sweden: Abisko, Stordalen...
ATCCCTTCCCGCTCAGATACAAATTGATCTTCTCCTGCCCAAAGTTTATAAACTCGGTAGCTAATGAATATTTAGCATCATCCGTTATAGGTTCTCCCGGCCATTTTTCCGCCATTTTATTATAAAACTCTTCTGCAGAACCTGTGCCTGTTAGTTTACCGGTTTTTATCGCTGCAATGAACTTATTATCAAGCGCTATTAAAGCGGTATCGGCAATGCTGCCCTCTGTAATTGCTTTTTTGCCAGGCTTTTTACTTGCAACAGCCATCATATTACCATTGCCGTTGGTTTGCTGCAGCATATTTTGGGCAATCTTCCAATTGCTATACGTCACGCTATCCACCATGGCTATGGTTTCCAGGTCTTTGTCCGGGGGCAAAAAAACGGGTACCTGGTCGGCATTAAATAAATTCTTCGCGTCTTTGCGTACCCGGTTTTTTACGTAGCTTGTTATTTCCGCCAAAGAAACTTTGCCATCATGGTCGGCTGCATCCCCTTCCTTGTCGGCATCTCCGCTTAAACCGGCAATCAGGTACCAGGTAAACAAACCGTGCCCATTACCAATTTTTGCGCTTTCTATAGCCGATTGTCCCGCCCCGGTTGAAAGCATAATGATCTCACCCTCCTTCTGTTCGGCAATGGACTGCACATAATTAACAAAGTTTTGCTGCCCCTGCTGCCCACCGGGGAGGTCGTTGGTCCGGCAGGCATCTACAACCAGCAATACCTCTACTTTCTTTGCGACCAGTGGCTTAATGAACAAAGTTTTTATATGGTACATCTCAATCACGCCGGTAGCCAGGTAATTGTTCACATCATTGTTTGGGGTGCAATCATAGGGGAGCAAAAAGTAGTTGTCCTCATTCATCGCGTCGCCATGGCCCGAAAAATAGATATATAGCCTGTCGCCCTCCTTTAGGGCTTTTCTTTTAAGCCAGGTATATGCCTCAAAATTGAAAGCAGCAGCTTTTGCATTTTCATTCGTGCGGTAAAAAATATTTTCAGCTTTAGTATTTCCTCCCGCCGGGGTTTCTAAAAAATCGCGGAAAAGTTCAGCATCCTTGTCAGCATATTTTAATGGAGTAAGCCCTGGGTAATTTGATACGCCAAAAATAATGGCGTAGGTATTTCCTATAACCGCATTTTGAGATTTAGTATTTTCTACTTCTGCGCCTTTTAATTGAGTTTTGGTATTAGTATCAGTTTGAGCATTTGCATATAAACCAGATAAAGAAACTATAACGATACCGGTTATTATTTTCAAATATATTCCATTTATAAAGCGCAGTAGAAGTTTAGTATTGCCCATACGGTTTGGTTAATTGTCTAAGCTATGTGCCGGTCAATTTCACATATAAAAATACAACGTATTATTTGAACAACAAATAGTTAATTATAGGTATTTTATTGAGCTTTTTTGTTACAAGCACGTGAAAGTTAGCGGATGGCGGATATTGATTTTAGAAAAAATAAAAATATATTAAACGAGGTAAAAATTTATTTTCTTTTATTATCTTACAAGGGCACAAATGAAATCTACCTATTTGTCGTTATTTACTTATCAATTATAAAGATTTAACTTAGACTAAATTGAACGGAAACATAAACGTAAATTAAGCGGTCACAAAATTTAAATATCTCACTAAACTTTGCTTATAACTAATAATGAATACCAGTAAACCTAATCCAAAAAAAACAAATCTGTTCCGCTATCTTTTTAAACGTGATACCTTATTCGCCACTGTACTTGTTTTTATTGTGATCGGTTTATTTGCCAAATTGGAAACCGGACTTGGAATCCTCGATCCTAAGGAAATCACTTCTAAAGATTTTGACTATAATGACCTGGCATTTAATTTACTTAACAAACATTATAATATACCTACAGATCTCGACATATTTATTGTGAATATTAAAGACATTGATATGAAAGCTATTGCCGGCATATTAAAAAAGGTAAACCTGGCAAAACCAAAAGTAATCGGGATTGATGTGCTGCTTGACAGTTCTGCAAATAAAGAAGCTGATGGCTTATTAAAAAACTTTCTTCATAATAATAACCGGGTTGTTTTAGCCGCCCAACTTGATACGGCCGGTAACCGGGTACCATCTTATTTCGATGACAGCACGATTAAACCGGGCTTTGTAAATTTTACTGTAGGGTATCAGAACGTAGTCCGGGAAATTACCCCGTATATTGTACAAAAAGACACGTTGTTATCCTTTAGTGCCGCTTGTGTTAAAATAGACAGCCCTGAAAGTTTCCGTAAGTTATTAGCAAGGGGCCACAAGGTGGAAGGCATAAATTACACGCGTTCCCAGGAAAAGTTTAGTATAATTGATGGCAGTGACACTACAACTGATTACTCGGGTTTAACGGACAAAATTGTGCTGTTAGGCACGGTTGATTCGGGGTCTCATTACGAAGACAAACACTTCACACCCCTCAATAGAAAGCTTACCGGCAAAAGTTTGCCGGATATGAGCGGCGTAGTGATCCATGCTAATATCATCAGGATGATGTTAGATAATAATTATATTAATCACACCAACTCTGTAATAAATTGGGGCATAGCTTTTATTTTATGCTGGTTGCATATGGCGCTTTTTATCAGGTACTGGATAGAGAAACATATCTGGTTCCACCTGGTTGTAAAAATTGCACAATTGGCTTCCGCGATAATTTTTATTTATTTGGGCCTGATTATATTTTATAATTTCAACGCGCAAATTGATCTTACCGATACGCTTATCGCAATTATTTTAGCTGTGGATGTACTTTATTTCTACGAGGCCGGCGTGATCTGGCTCCATCAAAAAAAAGGGTTTAAAACTTTATTTCACCATGAAATACCAAATTAAGATTTTGATGCCGGCACTGGCGCTTATTTTCTGCTTTTTTATGATCGGTACGAAGCAGGGAACACCCGATTTTAAAGTTTTTTATGTGCAGGGAAAGGTTAAAAAAATAAACCAGCCAAATACCTTTATGCTAAAAAAGGGGAGCAAGCTGATGGATAATGACATGATCACTATAGCATCGGGGGCGCAGGTAATTTTAATATGCAAAAAATTTAATAACATAAAGCTGGACAAACCGGACACGGTTAGATTGAGGAATATTGAAAGCAAATGCAGTGAAAGGAGGCCATCTACATTATCGGCCTACTTTCATTTTATCTGGGACGAGTTAACTGGTGAACAACCTGATGAACAGGATTACCTTCACAACATCGGGGCGGTAAAAAGAAACAGGGGCCGTGCTGATGAAAAACAAACTACGCTGTTTTTAGACACAATAAATTACTTAAATGGTGATTTGAAAATCAAATTTGCCGATACGGGCAATTCCCGGATATTAAAATGCTATGATACTAAATTGCATGATCATCTTGTAACAAGGATGAGCATTAAGGCCAATGATTTTGATTTAGATTCCCTTGCAACCCGTATAAAAGCCACCGGTGTTTTTTATTGGACAGTTACAGGCCTTCAGTTACAACCAAAACCTGGCTTCTACCTAAAAATATGGCGGGACAAAGAGTATCACCAGGCTGTTGACTCACTATTAAATACTGTTATTAAAACTGGCCCGGCTGAAACAGCTTATATGGCTGGCTTTGTTTTAGAAAACAACTGTTTTTTAACCGGGGCGTTCAAATATTACGCTTTGGCACACAAACTCGATCCGCAAAACAAAATTTACAAAACCGCTTACTCACGATTTTTATGAACCTGAATAAATATTATTACATTACTTTTCTAACAGCCCTTATCATAATTGGTGGTTGTGCGGGATCAAAACTTGGCTCAAAGAAAAAAGAAAAAGTGCTGATGGCTCCACGCCTTAAAACAAATGTTATCAATTATGCTTTAGTGAAGAAACAGGAAAAGCCTGTTACAATGGATGAAAGGGGTACATCCAGGGGTGCCGGGTTAATAGATGCCTATACAGGGGGATTGGTTACGATGGGGGTAACAGCGGTAAAAAACTTTATTGCTAATGACAAAAAGAAATATACGGATACATGGACCCAGGGTTTAAATGATATTTACTTTTACGATCAACCATCCAGCATTGGGCCACTTGACCCTGCAGGCATGCAGTTTAGCGGATTTAACATCAAACGTACGCTCCCTGGAAAAAATAAAAAGGACACACTTGTTGCCTTGAGCGCAGACTTTGTTTTAGATACTACGAACTATGATGAAATAATAAATGACGGTATTTTCCGGTTGCGTCTAAAGAATATTGAGTTGCATTACGCGAAAGCTAAAGTGCCCCTAGGGAAAGATTTTTTAAACGTTGATTTCGAAATTACTTTTACCACCTCATTTATTGGAGAGAATGGTCAGTTAAACAAAGACATTGAGCTTGGAAAATTTTATTATTCATTAAGAAAAGCTCCGCTCGACACTAATTACATTGCGCCCCGTGACAGTGCTTATAAAGATTACAAGTCATACTATGCCAAATTAGAAAATACCAAACTGACAGGTAAATGTTTTATTGTACCCAGGTCTTATGGATATTATAGAGCGCCGAATAATAAGGTATCGCATTATTATAACAAGGGCGCCTTTTCAATTGCGGTAAAGGTTACAGAAAGTTCAAAAGATAGTTTTGTCAATGAAATGCTGATTAATACATCCGGAATCGGTATAGATTATGGTTCAGGGGTTATTATGGAGAAGGTTGCTCCCTCCACTAAACCCAAAAAATAATCTAATACACCAATCAATGAATTTTCTTTATATACGTTACCCGGCATTGAGAGATAAATACTGAGCTATCTAATAATAACTATTGTGAGGCACTTCTGGTAGCCGCCTCAATACTGTCCCACATCGCGTCTGGCACCATCTCCAACGCATTGAACTGTCCTGCGCCCTGCAGCCATTCGCCCCCGTCAATAGTAATTACATCACCATTTATATAACCCGAAAAATCTGAAACAAGGAAAGCTGCAAGATTTGCTAACTCCTGGTGTTCGCCTACTCTTTTTAGCGGGACACGATTTTTAAAGTCAAATTTTTCGGCCATCTTACCAGGCAATAAACGTTCCCAGGCTCCTTTGGTTGGGAACGGTCCGGGGGCAATTGCATTGCAGCGTATACCATGTCTTCCCCATTCTACGGCAAGCGACCTGGTCATGGCAAGTACCCCGCCTTTGGCGCAGGCCGAAGGAACTACATAAGCTGATCCGGTAAACCCATAAGTGGTTACAATATTGAGAATATTGCCAGGTATTTTTTCTTTTATCCAGTACTTACCCAAAGCCAGGGAGCAATTAACCGAACCTTTTAATACAATATCAATTATAGCCGAAAAAGCATTTGCCGATAAACGTTCTGTTGGAGAAATAAAATTGCCTGCCGCATTATTTAACAAAACATCAACTTTGCCGAAAGCGTTAATAGCTTGCATCAGCATGTTTTCAACGTCTTCATATTTTCTCACATCGCAGGCTATTGCAATCACTTTTCCGCCTGTAGCTGCCTCCATTTCGGCAGCTGTTTGTTTTAGTACTTCAAGCTTGCGGCTGGTAATAACTAAATTGGCGCCAAGTTTTAAAAAATAGGTGCCCATTGCTTTACCAAGGCCGGTGCCACCGCCGGTAATGATGATCGTTTTCCCCTTTAATGCGTCATCCTTTAACATGCCGGAGGCTTGTTCGTTTTTTTCTTCCATCGTGTAATTATTTACCGGGGTTAGCTCTTTTTGCTTTAGTTTTTAACGGAGCCGGACCTGGATTTTAAATTCTGAATGATCATTTCAACATTTGCCCTTGTTTCAGGCGCCCACCATTGCTCCAGCATTTGGTTAAGTTCAGCACGTTGGTCTTCGTTTAAATTGCGGATCAGTTCATTTCGCATGTTTAACTTACTAAGGCTCCATGTTACCGGATTAAATTGCATATAGGTTTTTACCTTTTTTTCCGCCCTGGCCGTCAGGCTTTCACCAGGATGAACTTCGTCTATTAAACCTATTTTTAGCGCTTCATTCACAATGATCAACTTACCTTCCAATAAATATTGATAGGCCTTTTGCCTCCCAATCCAGAACGAATAAACTTCGAATATACTTTGAGGTACGATAATACCAACCGGGATCTCATTTAAGCCGATAATGTATTCTCCTTCAGCCATCAAGCGGTAATCGCAGCAAATGGCCAAAACACATCCGCCGGCCGGGCTATGTCCGCTGATAGCCGCTACTAAGGGTTTTTTAAAAGATATGAGAATAGTTTGGAGTTTAAAAAAGTCAGTCCAAAAATTCCTGGCCTGCTCCTCGTTATAATTGAAAGCTTCAATCAGGTCAACCCCGGATGAGAAAAAGCCTTGCTTGCCGGTCAATATTACTCCGCCAACCTCATTATTATTTTCAAGGTCTTTTATGCAGACAGACAGTTCCTTAACCATTTGATGATTAATCGGGTTCGACCGGCCCCTGTTGAGGGTAATTACGGCAATTTTTTCATTTATGGTGACTTGTATGGTTTCCATTAGTTTACTTATCTGTGTTTGGAACGTAATCTCCCTGATCGCTGTACATCGCTTCTAATTCAGAATTATATTTTTCAGTGATAATCTTCCGGCGCATTTTTCCGGTAGGCGTGAGTTCGCCGCTTTCCACTGTCCATTCTTTTGGAAGAATGGTAAATTTCTTTATTTGTTCAACATGATTAAATTCCGGGTTAAAACCTGAAATAATTGATTGATACATGGCTACTACGCGGTGGTCTTTGATTATTTCTTCATTTGATAAATCTGCGATATGATTTTTCTTACACCAGGGCTTTAAGTTGCCAAACGAAGGTACAATCATCGCTGATGCGAACTTCTTCCCGGCGCCAACCACAATCATCTGCTCAATAAAGTAATTCTCCTTCATTTTATTTTCAATCGGTAAAGGCGCAACATATTTGCCCCCGGAAGTTTTGAAAATTTCTTTTTTCCTGTCAGTTATTTTAAGGAAAGAATCTTTGTCCAATTCGCCAATATCACCCGTATGGAACCATCCGTCTATCAGGACCTCGGCTGTCAGTTCGGGGTTTTTATAATAACCGGGCATTACATTGGGGCCTTTACAGAGAATTTCACCATCTTCGGCAATTCTTACCTGAACATCGGGCAAAACTGGTCCAACAAAACCAAATCTTCGTTTTTCAGGTGTATACTGGTTGACTGAAATAACCGGTGAAGTTTCTGTAAGACCGTATCCTTCTAAAATAACAACACCTGCGGCGGTAAAAATCCGCTCCAGCCTGATAGGACATGCGGAACTTCCAACTACTATGGCCTTTAGGTTCCCTCCTAATGCAGCGCGCCACTTACTAAAAACAAGTTTATCAACAATGGCCAATTTGACCTTATACCATAAACTTTTGTTTTCAATTTCAAATTGATCTGCGATTTTCAACGACCACAAAAATATCCTGCTTTTTATCCCGGTTAGTTTTTTACCTTCAATAATGATCTTTTCAAATACTTTTTCAAGTACCCTCGGCACGGCCGTAAAAATATATGGTTTTACTTCTTTAATATTTGGGCCGATGGTATCCATGCTCTCGGCATAATAGATCGAAAAACCGAAGAAAAGGTAGATATAAGAACACATTTTTTCGAAAATGTGATTAACAGGCAAAAAACTAAATGCCCGTTTTTCCTCTATAGGAATCTGCGCAAGCACATCGCCAGAAGCCATCGTGTTGCTTAAAATATTTTTATGCGTGAGCATCACTCCTTTGGGCCGCCCTGTTGTACCTGAAGTGTAAATGATGGTAGTAATATCATTTTCGGTAATACGGTCACTTGTCTCCAATAAAATCCTGCGATCGTCGTCAGTTACAGGTTTAAGCAATTCAGTCCAGTTACTGCATTCATCAAATTGATCAAAAGTATAAATTCCCTTTAACGACGGGATGTTTTTACTGATGCTGTTTACCTTTTCATACAACTCCTTATTGCTGATAAACATAATCTTCACGTCCGCTTCAATCAGAATTTGTTCAATTTCCTTTGCATTAGTATTTGGATATAAGGGAACCAAAACTGCGCCGGTTTGCTGGACGGCAAGGTCAGTAATTATCCACTCGGGTCTCCCGCTGCTGATGAGCCCGACTTTATCACGATGCTCCACGGTGCCGTCACCTGCGGATATACCTGATTTTAACAACGCAACGGCTAACTGCAAAACCATCGTATGCGCCTGTTGCGTGCTATATGATTGCCAAACGCCATTAACTTTGGCATTTAAAAGATCAGGCCTGGGGTCTTTTGCCTGTACCGCTATGCAATCAAATAATCTTAAGGGTTTTTCTGTTGTTGCCATTGCTTATTAAAACACTTAGTTATCAATCATTTTATTATGCCGGATTGCCGGGGTTATAATAATTCAAACACGCCGGCAGCGCCCTGGCCGGTACCAACACACATGGTTACCATGCCATATTTTTTATCTCTTCGTCTTAGTTCATTAAAAAGCTTCACAGAAAGTTTTGCGCCGGTACATCCCAACGGATGGCCCAAAGAAATTGCACCTCCGTTTACATTAACAACATCCGGATCAAGATCCAGACCTTTTATTATCGCAAGGGACTGGGACGCGAAGGCTTCATTTAACTCAATTAAGTCAATGTCCTGTTGTTTTAATCCGGCGGCTTTCAAAACTTTTGGGATAGCTACCAAGGGGCCAATACCCATAATGCGGGGCGGTACGCCTGCAACCGCATAATTAACCAGTCTGGCAATTGGTTTCAGGTTGTTTTGTTTTAAAAACTTTTCACTCACTACCATTACAAAGGCTGCGCCATCGCTTGTTTGCGAGGAGTTACCGGCAGTAACTACGCCTTTTGCATTAAAAACCGGTTTTAGTTTTGCTAAAGCGTCAAGCGAAGTATCGCTCCGTGGGCCTTCATCTGTATCTATCTTAAATTCCCTTTTCTTTTTTATTCCGGTATCGTCAATATAGATTTCGGTAATGTTTACCGGTACTATCTCCTCTTTAAACTTTCCGCCGTTTATCGCCTTTATGGCTTTTTGGTGCGAATCAAAAGCGAACTGGTCCTGCTCTTCCCTTCCAATACTATATTCTTTTGCAACAGCTTCAGCGGTTAAGCCCATACCCCAGTAATAATCAGGGTGTGCCAGTGCAACATCAGCATTCGGAACAATACGCCAGCCGCCCATTGGCAGCAGGCTCATACTTTCAACGCCGCCGGCAATAATGCAATCGGCGATTCCGCTGTGTATTTTTGCCGAAGCAATAGCGATGGTTTCTAAACCTGAAGCGCAATACCGGTTTACGGTCATTCCGGGGACCTTATCAGTATCCAATGCCATTAAAGAGATGAGGCGGCCCACATTCAAGCCTTGTTCAGCTTCGGGGGTGGCATTACCCACTATTACATCGTCAATTTGCTCTTTATCAACACTGGGCACAAATGTTAAAAGCTGTTTTATCACGTCGGCGGCAAGCGTGTCGGGCCTGGTAAACCTGAAACCACCACGGCCTGCTTTTCCTATTGCGCTTCGGCAACCTGCAACTATGAATGCGTTCATTTTTTTCTTTACTTTTTTGATTAAAAATTAGTTTCTAAGAACCTTGCCACCGGTTAAGATAGACTGTATGCGTTCCAGTGTTTTCTTTTCGGCACAAAGGGAAAGAAAAGCCTCTCTTTCTAAGTCCAGCAGGTATGCCTCGCTTACCAAAGACGGCTGCGATAAGTCGCCGCCTGAAAGTACAAAGCCCAATTTTTGGGATATCTTTACATCATGCTCGCTGATGTAATTACCACTAAACATGGTATTGGCGCCCACGTAAGCTAAACCCAGGGCCTGTTTACCCAAAACTTTAATATCTGTTCGCTGAACCGGTTGCACATAGCCGTCATCTGCCATCTGCAAACAATGCCGTTTTGCTTCGGCAAGTAACCTGTTTTGAGATACTACCACTACATCGCGGCCCTTTTTAAGATAGCCAAATTCAAAAGCTTCATATGCGGAAGTGGAAACCTTTGCCTGGCCTATAGTTAAAAACCTTTCCCTGAAATTATTTACTTCTATATCGCCATCCTGTAATTCGTCAGACAGGCGAAGGGCAAACTCCTTTGTTCCGCCCCCACCCGGGATCAATCCTACACCAAACTCAACCAAACCCATATACAATTCGGCATGTGCCACTACTTTGTCGGCATGCAGGCATATTTCGCAACCGCCGCCCAAAGCCATTTGATGAGGGGCAGCCACCACAGGGATTGAAGAGTAACGCAAACGCATTATCGTGTTTTGAAAAGTCTTAACCACCAGGTTAAGTTCATCAAACTCCTGCTCAACGGCCATCATAAAGATCATTCCTACATTGGCCCCGGCACTAAAATTGGCCCCTTCGTTGGATATTACGAGGCCTTTGTAACTGACTTCAGCTAACGTAATGGCT
>Ga0302186_10004019_pt1 | contig 10440 bp, 2 predicted proteins | sample II_Bog_E1_2_FD_198782 | JGI IMG/M metagenome (GOLD analysis project Ga0302186, IMG submission 198782) | Peat permafrost microbial communities from Stordalen Mire near Abisko, Sweden - II_Bog_E1_1 | ecosystem: Environmental > Terrestrial > Soil > Wetlands > Peat | place: Sweden: Abisko, Stordalen...
GGGAGGAGATCAAAAAGTACATGGGAGAACTTGCAGAAAATAACTTTGACATGCAGAGTAAGCTTCTATAAAAAGAAATTTAACGCAAAGAAGCAGGAGACGAGCACCTCGAATAGTTGGAGAGAATAGGAGGCAAATTTTCACTGAAAGTAGTCAAAAACTTACATTCTTACATCATTGCCTTTCTGAATCGACTTATTCATGGACTACTGAAAGCTGCTAAGCAACTGCATGATGATAAAGGATTAGGAGCATTTTCCTTTTGGTCATCGCCAGCTAATCTCTTAACTTTCAAAGTGAGTGATCTTATGCGTTGCAAATGCTCCTCAAAGGAGAAAGAAATACTTCGAATTTATAAGGAACTACAAAGAATCAGTCGATAAACACCATAAAAATTAAGAATAGTTCGCATTAAGGACAGATTGAGAACTGGCACAAATGACATACTTATAAATGTCAAATTCAACAATAGTATGCTATGTGAAATCCAGTTAGCTGTCAAAGCACGTGCTTCTGACTTTATAAAATGCAGTAACCTATTTCACCACTATTTTTACGAGCTAAAACGCTCTCATTTCGGTCCTCTCACTTAGCTTTGTAGTATATGGAGTTCGCTAGATCGGAAGAGTCAGATCTATCAGGAACTGCTCGATGCTGATGATCTAAAGACCGAGCATATGGACCACACTTGCAGGAAATTGGGCAAAAAGTATTAAATGATGAAATATGAGCGACCTTTTGTGTGTGGGCAATGCAGTAGAACCTATTTCCATAATAACTACCTCCGCAATCATACTTGCTGCAATCTATGTGGATTTTTACTATGTGCGAAGTGCAAATTAGGATAAGAGAGCGACTTACAGCTTGTTTCCTCTCTGATTACTGACCCATTCCTGAGGAAATATTGGATAAGGCGAGTGGAGGAATCAGAAAAGCTCCCATTTTTTGGTGTATGCGTATTAATTGAGTCTAAACTGCCAAAGGCAGAAATCTTCACTTATATAGTTTAGTAGGGAGTGAAAAGGCAATACATTTTGGGGAGGGAAAATGGTCAAATATACTAGATTTAAAGTATGGCGAAAGAGAAACATCGACATAGGTTCCGAAGTAGATACATAGTATTTGAGTTGAATCCTAGCCTATAGTTTCCATGCATTAGCGATTAATAGGCTAAAAAATAGTATATTCTTCCCACAGTCATGAAGAAAAATTACATTAAATAGAAGGAGAGCATTTCACTCATGGATCAATCATTAACCACTCAGCAGTGCAAACAAATTCTATCGGTGGGGACACGGGCTCAGAAGGAGACTGTTAAGAACTTATTTTTGACTGATAATTTGTTGGATTAGTTGCCTTTTGACCCATAGGAGTTTCCTAATTTGAAGTGGGTTACCTTTAGTAACTTTAATTTTATTTAGGCAGGAACAATATAACAAACTTTGCAGGACTATAAAAGTGCTATAATTTGACCAATTTTATCGCAGTCAGTTCCAACGTTGAGGTAATTCCAACGTAGTTCTATAGTCTAAAAAATTTATAAAAATTAAGTTTTTCCAGCAACTCAATCAGATAAATTCCGAATTAAATTGCGAATCTTCAAAAGCTGACTCATTTATAACTTGATAACAACGCCTTAACATCCATCCCCTAAAGTTTATGTTAATGCTAAAACATGTTCAGCATAAATATCCAACAAAACCTGGTAACAGCATTGCCATAAAATATATACAAACTTCAAAAATTATAAATTCTTACCTGTGATACAAATTCAATATCAAGGCTACCAGAACGGATAGGATAGCTAAAACAATTAAAAGAACTTAATATTTTTTAAAACTCCTATCTGAACTCTCTTCCTAATAGCTTTTGCAATCTGTAAAATCTATAAATTTTGGATGCCTCCATCACAAGCATTTCTTCCTTGCCTTAAGCATTCGGTAAGCTGAAAAGTCTCAAGAGCATTAAATTTGCCAATTGCACCAGTCTTACTAGTTTGCCCACCTCCATCAATTAGCTCAATAATCTTTAGAAGATAAATTTTTAATCATGCTCTCTATTGTCGCTGCCAGAAACCCTCTGGGAAATAACAACCTTGAAAGACATTAATCTAAGAAACTGCCACATAAATCAACTGCCAGAATCTTTTAAAAGATTGCAAAGTCTATAAAAAATAGATCTCACTGGTAATTACTTAGGAACAATGAGCAGTGATCTATTCACCAATTGCACTGAGCTGATTGAACTCATCTTGGAAAGTACCAGTCTACAGATAATGCCAGATTTATCAAGCTGCCGAAAATTAGTGAAGCTAAACCTGAATACTAATTAAATTACTCAAATTCCGAATTAATTCATTTAGAATTCGATATCTTTGTAAGAGTTTAGAATAAGTTCCAACAAACTGTCGTAATTCCCACGAAGCATTGCTCAACTTTCCAAACTTGTTATCTTCGAAGCAGGAAGTAACTCAATCACCAACATCATGAGTCGAGAAGATTTGTAAGAATTTAAGAATTCCGATATCCCCGTTTGGCCTAACTTGAAATGGTTTCTGTTTAACATCAACCAATTTACTGAAATACCTTGTATCCTTTTCAAAAGCTTAAAATTGAACCATTTGTTCATGTCCAACAACCAAATCGAGGAAATTCCTTGGTAAATTGGTAACTTGAATAATTTAAAACAAATTGACCTTAACTATAACAAAGTGAAGGAGATACCTGCATAGTTCTCTCAAATGAAAAGTTTGTAGGGAGTTTACATGTCATACAACCAAATTAGAGTTGTACCAAGCAATCTACAAAACTCTACCACTATTAATAATTTTCATCTTGATGGATGTCCTATCTAAACAATCGAAGCTCCAGAGTGGTTTATCAATAAAGGTATTGTTTGTGGCGACCTTTATAATATGGCATACAAACTAGTATACAAAAACGAGGGAGTTTAAGAACAAAATCAGCCTGACAATGAAGAATCCGGGAGAGAATTATCTAGTGAGGAAGACATGAATGGAAACATTGCAGATGTCAATGATTAGGGACAAAATGAAAAGGAAGCACAAAAAGAGGTATCTGAGTAAGCTTCGAAGAAAATAAAAGAATGGCAAGAATGGCAAGATAATAATTGATAAAATTGATTAAATATTCTTCCAATTTAAATGACCTTATCCTTAAATAGAGATGCTATAAATAAGATCCATCATAATCAAGAGACTAATGCGATAGATATATCCATCTCTTCAAATTTGGTGGAATTGCCTCAAATATTGATATCGAAGTTATGTCACAGGGTAATAGAATATCCCTTAATTTTATTATTGAATTGTCTTGTTTAATTTACCTTTTTGTAGCTCTCAATATTTACGTTGAATAAAACTAGAATTTTTTTTTAAATTAAGTGAACAATGATCACATAGCGAGTAGAAATTTGTCCTGTTAGGTTAATAATAAAATTATTAGATGCACATTGTGCGTCATTTATCGAAAATTCCTCATTAATGCAACAAATAACTAATGGTAAAGAGTAATTGATGACAGGTGGTTGTAAAATTAGGAATACGATTTCAATGGAAAAATTGGAGAAGGATATTTAATCTTTTAAACACTTACATGGTTAGTCGTAGTATTTATAAAAAGGTCCGTTTCTCCATACATTTGATTTTTTTTTTGACTATTTTTAATTTGCCTCTCTTTAAATACCTTATTACGTCTGTTAAAAACAGTAAGATCGCACCCATCTTATGTATTTTAATGAGGATTCATCTTTTCCTTGATCTTATGCTACAGCTCCTTGGTGTCTGTAAGAATTCAATTCGCCAACAACAAGAATAGAATAATTCGCAGAATTTATACAGTTTTATTTTAATTGAATAATTACTATCTGCAATTTATAATACCTCATTGAAATGATACTATTCACGGAACCTGTGGAAAAACTTTTACCGAAGACAAAGATCGATATATTCAATACAGATTGGTTATTCATGAGTAGCGTTCCCTACTACATGTTCGCCTATACCATCATTCTGGCTATCGTAATCATATAGAATCATGCTTGGGTATTGATGTTCCTCATCTATGTCAACCTACCGCTCTTTGATGAGATCTTCACTCAAGACACTCGTAACCCCACATAGCAGTAAAGACGTCGCCTTTAAGCCAATGACATTTTTTTTTCGCATATGCCTCTACGTGACGATCGCCGTGGATTGGGTATTCTTCTTCAAGATGATGAGGTACTTCGCAGAATTCTAGTTTACCTTCTGGAACTGCTACAACCTTGCCGCTCTATTCTTCACCTTCTCCAACCTCAACACAGTTCAGTTTTCTGTTGCTCATGAAATTTTGCATAAACCCGGACTTTTTAATAAAATTTTGGGAACACTACATATATCCAAGAACTTGTACATGCACTTTGCGTACGAACATATCTTTGGACATCATCGAAGAGTAGCCACCCCAGAGGATCCTGCTACAGCGCAGCAGGGTCAAAATCTTTATCAGTTCTTCATACGCAGCTTCTTCGGATTGTATAGAAGCGTATATCTCATGCAGAAGGATTAATAAAATAAACCATTCTTTTTGAACTATGCAGTTCTGAGTGTTATCGGAGCCATAGTTTTTACTTTAGGAGTATACTATTTCTACAACATCAAAGCCGTTATATTCTTCATCCTCGAGGCGTATTTGTCAATCTTTTATTTGGAGGCTGCCAATTACATAGAACATTATGGACTATCTCGTAAAAAATTAGAGAATGGAGAGTATGAGAAAGTGACTATTAGGCATAGTTGGAATGCACCCCATAGGTTTTCTAGCTACATCTTCTTCAGACTTCAAAGACACTCCGATCATCATTAAAATTCACTGAAACCTTATCAAACCATGCTTTCCCTCAATTAATCGCCGCATCTTCCACATGGATACTCACTCATGGGAATTCTTTCCTTCTTTCCGAGTTAATGGAGCAAGATCATGGATCCTCTGACAGATTAATACAAAAGATTAGGAGTGGGAACTGCTAAAAATGAGGTCACTGAGAAAGCTATGGCTTTAACCAAAAGATTTGCTATAAAGCTAGGATCGGCAGTAACCATTCTGTGTCTTTTCTCATACCTGCGTTACCTATGATCTATTGAACCTTATAATATCGCTGAATTTTGATTAACTTATGTCGGCATATGACTGAGTTCACATCCCGTGCTATATCATTGAGCAATATGTTTTTTGCTACTCAAGGCTAAACTTGCATATTGTGTTACCCTCTGTTTTATTGATGCAATTAAAATATCCAATTAAATACGTCTTATCTATAATAAATCGAGCAAACAAATTTATCCATATAGGCCTTTATATTTCAGGACTTAAATCTAATACTTATTCTTATTTAAATAAACTGGGAACATTTTTTTTATAGTAAGCAGCCAGTTAATAGAAATAAATGAAAAATTATGAATACTGACGAACAATGGGAGAAAGTGAGCATCAAGATAAGGGGAAACCTAAAAGGTCCAGTAAAAGGCTTCCAATATAATAAAAGAAGATAAAATAATGATTAATAAAATTGATGATAAACCTTCCCAAATCAAATCATATTATCTATTAAATAAAGCTGAATACAATAAATTATTTATCTTTTTCATTATAAATAGATGATGCATGTTTAGATTAATCATCAGAGATAAATTCAAAAGACACATCGAGTTGAATTTGATTAATCCATTTGCCTCAAGATTTGGTATTACAATTATTTTTATTATCGACCATGATGCAAGAAAATATCTCCTATTCACACTTTAACTAATAAATAACAGGACACACCAAATTGAGATAGGCAGAACAATTTTATAATTGGGTCATGCTTGTCACATTTATCTTTTAATATCAAGGTTCCAAGTATCACAGAAAAGCTACTGGGTTTTTGAACTCCAAATGGACATTGATTACAGCCCGTAGCAACCTGTAGCTTTAAGTTAAAAAATAAAGGCTCAAATGCAGGTCTTGCTTTATTCATGTTAACAACCCTTCCTAATGCAGCAAATTAATCACTATTAGAAGCTAGCCAATGACATAGTGGCTGTACAGCTAACAATACGATTTTGTTGTTATAAAATTGGAGGAGGAAGTTAAATCTCTAACTGGGGTTGTTTCCTTATGCAGTCTTCCTCATATACCGAAGTCAGTAAGACAAGAGCAAAATATGATAATAACTGTTTTTTAACATCAGAAGAAAATATTCAAATTATTTAGATTTATATATCAAGCTTTAAGGAAAATGTTATATAGTTTAATTTCAATCAAAAGGATATGAATGGATCGCCTGTGATTTACATGGAAAACAATAACCAACATAAAATAAAAATAGTTGGCATGCACCTCAACCAACAAAACAATCAAGGTAAAGCGCTTTTATTTGATTAAATGATCATTCGTCAAATTTAGGAATTGATGAGCAAGACTGAATACATCAAAATAGGGTCATTTCAATTGGTAAGGAATTTCTTCGGGTATATCGTTCAAAAAATGAAACAATGCATATGGAGAGGAAAATAAGACCTCAACGAGCAAGAATATGACGATACGATATATAATCAGCTATCTATTAAAAACAACTTATAAGGATTAAGACCAATTTTTTAATAATAGCAAATGCCATCTTAAATCACATAAACATCCATGATCGATAGTATGTAATAACTATAAAAATTATTATAAGATAGTATGCAATAACTATAAAAATAAAGTCAAACGTAAAGCTAAAGAATCAGATAGAGATAAATAATAAGTTTTGTATAAAATTGTCGATCATTATCAACTGAGAGTTTATCTTTGGTGCCCTTATAATTCGTGCGCGTTTTTGACATGCCTTAAATGATAAATGTTGAAGTTAATATCGAAAAATCCTAAATTTAAAGAAGTTATTAAAAATAATCCCAAAAGCAAAGGGAGTAAAAGTTTCATAAAATTAAATTAGACACTAAACTTGTTCCAAAATTATCGTCCAACGGTTCAAGTCAGAGTGATTTTAATATGAAAACCGAAAGCTTGAGAAGCATATTGTAAAATACTCACATGAATTCTTTATCTGACGAAGTCTCAAAGCAGGGGCCGGATAAAGTGCATAATTTCAAAATACTTTAACATAGATCATAGATTTTTTGTCCTCAAAAATATCAGTCCAAAGTGTCTTCATTAATTCAAGATTATTCATATTAAAAACAATTTTCTTAAATCAATTAGTAATTATATTAGTAGGTAAATTCTAAAATTCAGAGTCATTATGAGTTTCCTCAAAACTGCATTGGGCAGATAACTGTTACTCACAGTAAAGAGACTTTCACTGGTTTTTTAATAACAAAAAATGTAGTCTTGACCCTCGCCAATATCTTTCAAATTCCTTAGTAATAAAATTATATTGGAATTTCATTCAAAATAATGTAAGAAGGTAAAAATAGTTAGATATGGCGCTAAATTAAAGTGGGAAACTATTAAATTAATAGTAAATTCATTTAACATCATTATGTTATTAAACATCATCAAGAATAATTAGAGAAATATCCCAATAATAGATAATAATTGTAAAAAATCATAAAAGATCATATCCATTAGCAAGATAATCATAATTTAGCCTTATTGCTCCTTGATGAGTCAGTACAAAGAGAATAATATTTTAAAATAACTCAAGAACCTGAAACTTTTCCTCAACTTACAGTGAGTGGATGTGGAAGCAATTCTAAGAAGTTTGATTAAAATAGTTTTTCTCAAACGCTACTTAATATAGAAGGCGGGTATATTTTATATGATACGCCCATCAGCCAAGATCTAAGAGGATCTCCAATTTATATTTAAGACAACAACAATATTAGACTGGTAGGAATTCACAAACAATTTTCTTTTGAGCACAAACGAAGTATTGGAGTAAGGATCACCAACAACATAAGTTAATTTCAACAGGAGTGGACTCAAGGAATATGATGGACATGTCGATGCATAATATAAAATTGATGAATCCTGCTGTAATACGGCTAATCTATTCGAAGCTAAAGTTGACTAATATCTAAAACATACATGAATAAATAATTTTATCATTACTTTTTTGAGATTTGAATTGTATATAAAATACATTATTATATTTGTGAAGGCAGTCAATCCATGGGTAGTGGTATTGCGCAACCCGTAACTCCATAATAAATCTAAAACCAAAAGATAGCACTTGTAAGAAAAATAATACAACTTCCCAATTGTTCTATGGAGAACATCATAAAAACATTCTAGAAGTAACTAAAAATAGATGAATTGATAAATGAGAGAATGTATCAGTCCAAAGTCTACAATTAATTTCAAATTAGACCAAGTAAGTTCGGTGGTTCAGAAGAAACAAATAGCTCTAATGCAGAGAGAGAAAAATAAATATTGTAAATTCAATATTAGTAGCTCGTCCGATTGTTAGAAGAAATGAAAGATTCATAGTTCGAAGCGAAACTACAAGAGCTTAAAAACAATGATCCATAGTATTAATATTGTAAAAACTGGCCTTCAAGAAGCACAAATTGTTATGTTCCCCATCTTTTCCTGGCAATAGCTTACTATATAGAAATAAGATATCAATAGGCTGAATAACACTCGTATAAATGTATTGAGTTCAATCCAAATGCTTTTAGAGCCTATAACATGTTGGGAAACTGTTATTACTATAAAAATGAGATTTAAAACTCGAAACAATGGTATAAAAAATGTATCAAGATCAAGCCTAACTTTTAAACACCATACTAAAATTTAGGATTGGCTTGCAGAGAGTAAAAGAACTATGAGGAAGGAATTAATTGGTATTATTAGGTTATTAAAATAAATCCGAAGAGGGAGAAGAGCCACTTGGGAATAGGGAGCATTTATCATTGTATGAAGAAGTATGATAAGGCAATTTAGTCATATAGAAAATGCATTGCGATCAATCCAAATTATGACTAGGCTTACCTTGGTTTGGGAGTTATTTATAAAGAAAAACATTAGTATGATGTAGGATTGTTTTGGCTTCACTAATGCTCAAATATAAATCCTACAAACCCAGAGCCTTGGTTCTACTTAGGGTACACATATTATGCGAAGAACAACTATAAGTAAGCGTTCAAGTATTTTTAAAAATGCTTCATGGTTGAACATCGAAATGAATAGTACTATAAGGATATCGCGCAATTGTATTCTTTGTTAAAATAGCCGAGAAAAGCAATCAAGTGGCATCGAAAAGCAATTAACGCATGTTTAAATGATCAAGATAATTATGTCAAATTAGAATAAATTTATAGACAGCTGGACAATTAAAAATAAAATAAAGCAAATTAGGCTAATAATTAAGAATCTAAAGATATTCCCATATCAGTAGTTTAAAATAATCAAAAACATACGATAGAAATTTTAACGAAATTAATCCTAAATACGATATGGTTTCTCAGAGTCAAGACATTCTAAACGAAATGAAATCCAAAAAAAGAAGGAGGATACGAGAATCAAATCAAGGTTCTCGAGTAGATCATTCATGATTTTGAAGAGACTTCGAAGTGATTGTAGAAAAGACCTTTTTTATCAAACACAAATTGATGATAAATATGATAAATTATAACGCGAATGAGTTAATGCAAGGTGAATAATCTGATGTCGGACACGGTGAATATTATTAACTTTATAATAACTATCTCCTTTCTCATATTTATCAAAAGCTTGCTATTAACTCTCTATTTGATATCGTGTCTTCTTCTCCATATAAAATGACCCTAAAAGTAAGGATATAAATGCAGGCATTTTATATACTTATTTTACAATTATTAAATATACAACTTACAATATCAATCATGAACTTAAGACACAGAATGTTCAAGATAAAAACCAAACCCAATGATTAGCATCAACATAGTGAGGAGAAAATTAATAAAAGCAATAGCGTCGAAGTTTTGGAGAAGGATAACCATGTTCAAGGACAGTTCAGCGAACTTGTGGAAATGTTTAAGGACTTTATTCATCATACCAATACCAAGGAAACCTCAATCTCCAACAACAAGTATGATGTATAGGCCAGGGATAGACAAGTCATTGTTGAGATCCCCAAAATGAAAGAAGGAGAAATCAGCGATAGCGAGCTCAAACACTGGGCAACCAATACAATGAAAACAGTCTGTTCGGCGGCATTCCACTATTTTTCTAAAAATTAAATGAGCTTTTAGCAGGCCAAAATCTTCTGTTCCTAAAATATTCTAAAGAATATGGTCGCTTTAAGCGAAATCTGTTGTTTCTCAGCCCGAGAGTTTTAAATGGTGGACAAGCACGTAAAAGCAGGAGTTTTAGACTATCTATCAGCAAAATATCCGTTGACTGACTCAACTCAAATAAACAAAAAGCTCTAGTAGACAGTCCACGAGGTGGATAACATCTAATCTTTGAAAAA
>Ga0302186_10004020_pt1 | contig 10438 bp, 6 predicted proteins | sample II_Bog_E1_2_FD_198782 | JGI IMG/M metagenome (GOLD analysis project Ga0302186, IMG submission 198782) | Peat permafrost microbial communities from Stordalen Mire near Abisko, Sweden - II_Bog_E1_1 | ecosystem: Environmental > Terrestrial > Soil > Wetlands > Peat | place: Sweden: Abisko, Stordalen...
ACAAAGATTAAAATATATTTATCTTTTTTGCTCATTCAAGAAAAACTATTGTCAATTAAGTAAGTGATAATGAACTCCCACTATCTGAGCTGCTAACTCAGCAAAGATGAGCTTAAATGGCTTGACTTTATTGACACTGATTGTAATGATAGAATCAGGAAATAATAAAATTAATCAGCAGTTAATAGCCGTATATTCGTATCTTAAATTGGATTAAGTCTATTCTACTTGAAATAAGCTTCTCGTGTGATTTTGAAATTGTAAATTTCACATAAAATAAAGCCACATTAATAAAAATTTTCTCTAACAATTTTGTTCTAAAATTCATTTAAGTTAATACATTAGCATTCACAATCCTAAAATCCAATAATAAAAGATATACAAAAAATAACCTTGATGAGGATTATTATTAAAATTAATTTTTTTCAAGTGAGAATTTCTATCATTAAACTCATAGTTAATTCTCTTCAAAAAGGTCCATGAATTCATTATTTTGAAAATGAAATTTGACCTTTACTAATACTAAATATTTATCAACATTTAGAGTCCTTGATCAAAATCAAGGAGTTCAAAAATTGAAAATACAACATCATCAAAATAGAAAACGATCTAATCAATAATATTAAAGAAATGAATGCTGTTGTAAACTTTCAATTCGATTATTTTAGATCCATACTGAATTGAATAACATCAGTTTCATTCAATAGAGGCTCTTAGACTATATTTGAGTTGATTCTTGCAGAGATATAACTCAGAGAGAAGATTGGGTAATCATGATCATATTGTTAGGTGTACTCATCATATTCTTATCAAATTATCATTATAAACTTATTAGAGGTTTGATTATTTCTATATTTAATTAATTTCTATTCCTTGCAAGCATCATGCAACATAATCGTTCTGCATAAACAATGACCACCATTTCCTTGGTCAAAAGTAAAGACAATCTAGACAAATATATTCATAAAATTTCGCAAATCGAGTCCAATCGTATTTCATTTTTCATTTAGGATAAGCGAATAAAGTTGCCCCGTATATTCAACCTTCTTCTAAAAAGTTGTCAAATCATCCAGATAGTAAAATGTAATAAAATTTTGTCCAAATTCTAAATACCCCAACCCTAATACCTCTTTCTGCCACCAAAACAGAACCTGCCGAAAAAGAAAATGGAATTACTACCAGTTTATCTTCAATGTCAGGAGCTAAGGCCTTGATGTATAACTACTGGTAGAGAAACAAAAAAGTATCAACTGATGCCATGAATAAAAAAGCCTTTTCAAGAACATTTTAATCACGAAGAAGCGAAGGAAAACTTCCTCAAATTAATCCTAATATGCAAGATTACAAACTATCAGCATTCATTAGAGCTAAAGAGAAAGAAAAATAGTTGGGTATTGGGCATAAAGAGGAATTACCGAAATAAGAGTTTCATATTAGTATAAAAATTAATGATTTCAAGTGCCAAAACGATAGCAAAGTATTTCTAAAATTTCAAAAAATATATCATAAAAGATGGGAAGAAATTGAACCAATTATCAAAGCTCTATAAAAATTCGCCCAGCATTATAAAATTACTTCTATTGTTGTTCAAACTGCTTTAATTTTTGATCTCATAGACAGAGTAAAGAATGGATAAAAGATGACAACTCATGATCTGCTCGGTTGCTGCTAAAATGCTTAAGCCATAAGTGAGTAAAATCGTAAACAATCAGGAATTCGTTTCTTTGGTAAGAAAGGAATGCTGAGAGCAGTCATCTTAATCCAATCAAATTTACGGAGATGGCGATAAGTCAAAAAATTTAAAGTAGAATTGAAGAGATGGAGGAGTGCAAAAAAAATTCAGCAGCAATACCGATGCTACCTTCTCCATAAATAGACTAAGCAACGCATCTTCTAAAGACAAATATAAAAATTAAAGAAGTTTGAATAAATCCAAAAATAATTTGTGAGCACATACCGAAAGAAAGAAATATCAGCGCGAGTCAAGTACTAAATTCACATTCCATCCCATAACATGAACGATTGGCAAAAGATATCAGTGTAGAAATATCTTGAAAAGCAAAACAGTGAACTCTGTCGAATATTTAAAGTTGCAATTAACAATAATTTGATTGAAACTAGGATAATATATGTCTCTCCTATCAGTCTCACCAATTAAATCCTCAATTATTACAAAAAATTGCTGCAATTAGGATCATCAGAATAACGAATCGATAGTCGGATCACCTTTATATCCCCTTAATTCAATGAAAAATTGCCAAGCAATCCAGCACTTACTCAGCATCTCTATTATTGCTCTAAGGCTTTGAATAAAATAAAAAAGATAATTAAAGATCAATACGCTTATATTGTGCCTTCTAATCCAAGTAATGACTATATTCTGCTTTGCAGTTGGCTTAATGTGCCGCTGTATAGTAGTTTACCTCAAAAAATGTTATATTTGTCAACTAGAGCTGGGTGCAAAACCTTTCAATAGAATTTATATTAATCCAAAGATGAAGGTTTTGGAATTTTGCCCTATTCTATCGATATTTATAACTAATCAAATCTATTAAACTAGCTCACAAACTTGATTTATAGATATCCCTATGTAAAACGATGGGTGCTTAAGATTGACAATGAAAATGGATCAAGAGGAGTCGCCACTCTTGATATTGCAAAAATATTAGGAAAGAAAATGTTATCTAAAATTGGAGAAGAAAATAAAAATCAGGAAAAAACGTATAGAGAGGATATTTATAGCCTCCTTTAGACTTCGCTAATTGTTGATCAATAGGAACGAATTATACCAGTCGATCGAAGGATATACCCCAATCAATCATAATACCTTAAGCATTTTTTTACTCGAGGAGGTATTATTGAGGCTTCCATTAACAACTTCGAAACAGATTTGTAGAACAGTTGTTTTACTGTATAAATCGAGCCAGATGGAGAATGGAAGTTTCTATGCAGTTATTTTAAAATTACAAATAAACATAAAACAGTTGCTACATATTTCGATTCCAATCTTATCAAACCACCCCTGCAAATCAACAACATTATCCAACGACTAAAACAGTAAAAGTTCTTTGGGTATTTCACTTTTTAATTTCTCAGTATTCCTCCTCCAAACTAAAGTATTGATAATAATATTTAGAGACAATGACTCCAGTTTAAAATAGAATCATCTACTTAAATAGCATTGAATGTCATCTCAATCAATATTCCGCAGCACACTATCTTAAAAATTTTATCTCAAAAGAAAGCAATGCTTTGTATATCCCTTTATTGCAACATCCAGCAATCAAAGAATTGAGAATGCAAACCTTTTTTCATCTTTGTAGACTGCAAAACATTTCTTTTGATATTGAAAAGAAAGTTGGAAATGTGTTTACCTTTGTTGATGGACTGGAAAGTGCATGTGTTGGCATTATGACGTTCAATGGTAGGTCAAGATAAGATTGCTATGCTCACACTGCAGAAGTTTTAGATTTTTTGAGCTGTAAACTGCATCCATCGAACAACAAGGATACCCCTTCCTCTTTTTATCGAATTAAAAATGCAGTTAATGGATACCTGAACCGCAAAAAAAAGAACAGATTTCAGTCATAGAAGACCCTTGAGGATCACCATCGAGCAGTCAAATAATGATTGAATATTTTTTCGTATAATTCTCATAAATCATGATGTTCGCTTTCCTCGGTAAGAGGTCCTAATATTTCATCTAAAAGCTCCCCTGATTTCTCCCGAATTATCATATTTTTACTGGCTTGCAATTTTTAAAGCTGTCTTGGTATCTGATGCTTGTGAAGGAAATCAAGAATGTTCTACTTTCTGTCTCTATCACGGATTCTTTTTTTGATTATGATCAGTGCTTCCTGTTGAACTTTACCAGTATTAGATTCGTCAAGAGCTGCACTGTAAAATCTCCATACCCATTCTTTCTTTATCTGAAGGCTGTTCACAATAAATAGCATTCGATAATAGTTTTAGCTATTAGATGGGTTGGTGATGAGATAAGACCACCACATTTAATCCGTTGGCATTTTTTATTTATATCTTTTGTCTGTTTAAATCATCTTTTCCATTATCCTTAATAAGAGCTTTTACATTTTTTTTACCATCCCCCCTAACTTAAAAAACAACTCATAGTTTATTTCAACCGGAATAAGTAAAAAAATAACAGCAAAAAGATTGTTGAGATAAGGACTGTCCATGCTGGCCTCATTCATGAGTTCATTTAGTAGACAAACTTTATTTTAGAAATACTGCACTCCAAGTTTATTTATTGATTCAAAGACCAACCCAAGTGAATGACGAACCATCACTCTTTTTTATACTAGAAATATAGCAAATTGGCAAATTTATATGATTTGCAGTTGGCAATCAAGGTTACTTTCCTTAATGCATATACAATTTTAAAGAGAGGATAGGATGTATTTACAAGTCATCATCTCACTTTAAGGTTTTTACTACTCAATTTCGTCCAATAAATTCGACCGATTTATTAGCTCCTCCATTAAAATATGATGTTTGTTGTTATGGAGTATGAGTTAGCAGTAGTCATCGTTTTTATCTGCGTATTTACATATTATGTATGAGCATAGTTTGGATAGATTTGGCACTTTTATGAAAATGAAGAGATGCTCAATCAGTCCATGGTCAAAAAAAATTTAGAAAAATTTTAGCTTGTCCTTGCAGAGAATGAAAGAGATAGTTTCAATGGTTTCATTGAGGTCTACTTTTTCGCGTAGATTGTTAAAGAGTACATTAATAAGCCCATTCTAAATGAGTTTCATGGTGTCAGCAAAGTAGCTGGATCCATTAATTCTTCGATTAATATCTTCAAAAGCTTATTTTACATTAATTTTATCCCTCAGAAGTTCTACTGGGTTGGTTATTGCTGAGAGTTGTTTGTATGATTAAAGCAACTTCATCCTTGATTGTAGGAAAAATTCATATTTTTCTGAGTGAGAAGAACAAATTACCTCTTTTTCGTATTTCGTTGTGGATTTGCTCACGTTTTTCGTTGATGGATCTTTGTATCATCCCTCCAAAATATTATAAATATTATTTGATTGTATTTGATAAAATCTTATAATTGGTTAAAAGACACATTCCTTAAGAAAATTAATTGATAGGAAATCATATTACTAGCATAAAGCATAAAAAGTTTTAATGAACCTTAGAAAAGCATTTTGAAGGCAAAAATACATTATGTTAACTGACTAATATCAAGTAAAAATGATAGACTGCATTTAATTCAAAATATATCTGCATGGACGCTGAAGCAGAAGCTTGTGATCGCAAGAATAAGAACAGGGTCAAGGTTGCCATCAGGGCCAGACCCATGATATCACGCGAACTCATCACTCAATAAAATAGCTGTCTATAATTCCCTTCCAAAAATGAAATCATCATAGGCAATGATAGAAAGTATAAATTTGATCGAGTCTTCAAAGAGTCCTCCACTCAAGATGAGGTCTATGATGAATGCATCAGAGATCTAATTTTAAGTTGTTTTGAAGGTTACAACGCGGCTGTGCTGGCATATGGTCAAACAGGAAGTACTCATATTGCTAATTTAGGCGGCAAAACTTATACAATGGGAACCAACACCACCACAATGGACTGCAATGAAGAGGGTATGATACCGAAGGTCATCCGATAAATTTTTGACTAAATCGACAAGCGGAAATCCGATACTCAATTTACAGTGAGGGCTTCCTTTTTGGAAATCTATAATGAACAGATTATAGATTTGTTATAGGGGCACAAAAACATGAAGTATTTTATTTTCTATTGAGGCCCAAGGATAATGGAATATCTATTCGTTAAGAAAAGGATGGATCTGTCAGTATATATGGTATCATAGAGGAAGGAGTTACTGATGCCCCTCAAATGATGTCTCTACTAGATCGGGGTAGCATTAATCGCACTACAGCTGCCACAATGATGAACTAATCATCCTCTCGTTCTCATGCCATTTTTACTGTTTTCCTAGAACAACATCCTATTCATAATGAAGATGAAGGATTTATCACCGCTAAATTTTTCTTTGTTGATTTGGCTGGCTCAGAGCGAGCCAAAAAAACAGGGGCGACTGGAGTTACTTTAAAAGAGGGAATTAACATCAATTTAGGCTTACTTTAATTGGGAAATGTTATTTCGGCACTTGCTATGGACAAAAAAGAACCTCAATTTATCACCTATAGAAATTCAAAATTGACTAGAATTTTGCAAGATAGCCTTGGTGGAAACTCAAATACATATATGATTGCTTGCATTAGCCCCGCTGAATCTAATTATTAATAAAGTCTCAATACCCTTAAATATGCCAGTAAAGCAATGAATATCAAAAACAAACCTGTTATTAATAGGGACCCTCATTCTGCTCTGCTTAATCAATTGAGACAACACATTGCAGAGCTCGAACAATAAAATGAAAAATTAAGGGAACTGCTTCGAGGCTAGGGAATTCCAATTGAAAAATTAGGAACCTAAAGATCCTCTGTAAATCAGTAATAAATTCGAAGTTTATTAGGGCGATTGACTGTGTTATAGAGAAAAAATGAAAAGATATATTTATAGCTAAAATAATAAAAGAAGAGAAAGAACCAGCTATAAATTCAAAGTTATGAAGTGCAGCGTGAAAGAGATATCTTGAGTTCTCTTCTGGAGCAGACAAAAATGAACCATCCTTAATTTGAATTTGACATGTAGGAGTTGCTTTCTAAGCAAAATGTGCCTCTTATTGAAAATTATCTTTACAAAATTCAGACTCTTCAGACAGAAATATTAGAGAAATAAAAAATAAATACTCAGCTCCAAGTCTAGTACACTAAACTCCACGAAATTAGCGAAAGGGATGAGCAGATACTCATTAAAAAGAATTAAACTATTTATAACTTGGCAAGGGAAAATAAAGACATGAAGAGAGCTGTAAATTATCTCAAAAAGGAAATTAATAGATTGAATAGAGAAGAAGGCGATAAAGCAGAGGAATAGGATGATGAGGAGGAGATATCTTTAGCTCAATAAATATTGGAGTAAGAATCTCTATAGAATGACAACTCTTTTAATGAATAATATCATGCTTTTAACAGGCATGAATAGAAGCTAAAAACATAACTCAAGAATGTTGAATGCTTTATAACAGAAAAGGAGTCATTTTTAAATAAGATTTCAACTGAGCAGATGGAGTTGTAATACAAACTCATAGAATAAATGAAAGAATAGTATCATCAGAAAATCAGCGAACTTTAAAAGGAGAAAAATCAACTGATTAAGCAGCAACGGAACGAAATTAATACCATTAATACAACTAAATATGCTCAAAAGATTGACCATTTGGAAATTTAACTCAGAGAGTATCGAAACAAAGTTAAGGAGCAGAAAACATTGGAACAAAAACTTGTTCAGCAGAATAATGTTATTAAGAGTTTAGGCAATTAAATCAAGAGTTTTAAAGTTCAAAAGATTGAACTCAGTAGGCGATTGAAGTAGGACAAGGATAATTTTCAAAAATTCAAGCAGAAGCGAACTCAGTAATTGTTATTAGCCAAGCGAGAAAATGCAAAGAAAGATGTACAAATTCGTAAGTTGACTAATGACAATAAGAAAAAGACGATTGCAGTCCTCAAGAGAGCGGATGAGATTAAAAGGGTAAGAAAAGTAAACTAAACTTTAAAAAAATTAATGAAACCTTTGAAGATGTCTCTTAGAAATTCAGCCAAATCCGAAAGAAATAGAGATGAAAGGGAAGACACAAGATAAAAATCTTGTTAATAAACACAATTGTAAAGTCTTATCGAAACTGGACTGAAAAATATGTTGTTAAAAATCGATAGAGATTTTGATTTAAGCAAATACTCTAAAAAATGTTAATAAATTCATAAAGAATTGGAGGTGCTGGTAAAGGAAGAGGCAGGCTTAACTTTGAGAATTTAGAGAATGGAGTTACAGGAAGATGACTATGATTTCGGCAATACAACCAATCTCAATGCGAACAGTAATAGCACTGAGCTAAAGTTAAATCTTAATGAGTTGAGAGAAAGAATCACTAATTTAGAGGAAAATATGTAGTTTTGCAGTCGAAAATACGAGTAACTGCTAACGGATCAATAACTTAAGTATCAGTATTCGTATGAGTCATAGATAATTTATAACCCAAGTTATAACAGCATTAATGCTCTTAGAGATATCCTTAAAGTGCTCTTTTTGGCAGTCGAAAGGATACTAACTGAAAATTATGAACTTAAAATCAGCAATGAGGAAATCAATCTCAAAAACAGTTCTCTAATAACTGAAATTGAAGAGCTTAAGTAGAATATTATCAAGGTCAATTTGTAAAATCAGCAATCCATGTCTCGAATTAGAGAGGAAATGATGTTCAGAATGTACGATAATTAACTAGATTAAGACAATAACTAAAATACATAGGGAAATCCACGAACTCCCATCAACCCAAATCAAATTTGCAATAAGTTGGGAGAAAGGTAGAAAAAGAACTACGAGCGAAAGATTATTTAATTAAGTAAAAATAACAGTAAGCTCAGCTCAGAGATAGAAATGCTACGTAGGAAATGTAATATAGTTCAAGAGAAATATCAGAGCATGAGATCTCTTTTCAACAAAGATAAGTTCATTGGCAGACCGCTCAGGGAAGAGGAGAATAATATCAATACTACCAATAACAACCCTAATTTGAAGGATCAACGCAAATATACCTTTAATACTCCTAACAATTGCCAGAATAAACAACCAACCAATAATAGTAACAATGCAAACTCGATAATTGAAGAACTCAATACTATGGCTGAAAATTTAAAATCGAACACTTTTCAGCGTGCGAAAAAGACATTGAATTTTATATAGGAATCCAATTCATAATTTAATGATAATAAAGAGATTCCTTCATATAATAGTAGGCTATAGTTCAACAAATATAAATGGGAGTGTATAGCGACAATTGATGCCCATCTCAGTCCCATTCTGTCAGTTAAGAATTATAAGCATATGCTAGTATCATCAGCGACAAGAAGTGTCAGATTATGGGATTTAGAAACTAATCAGTTAAACTCAGATATTACAGGCACTAATCTCAATTCTTTTGTACGTTGTCTGGCGATATCGCAAGAAAAACAGCTGCTGGCTGCTGCTTGTGATAAAATTATTACTCTTTGGGATCTAAGAACATCAAACAATGAGGGAGTTTTGCGTGGACATAAAGACTAAGTTAGAACAATGCATATAGCCAACAACTACCTCTTCAGTGCAGGAAAAGGTCTTACTAATAGTGGTAGTTTGCTGGTATGGGACTTGCGTTACCTCAACTTTAACACCCCAATGGAGGAGAAGGAACGAAATCAAGATATCTTTGCGATGGTAGTTATCTCTTTACTTAGACTTCCTATAACAATATTCTCTATTATGGAACCCGAGACCATCATGTCCGCAGACTCAATATTGATAATATGGAAACCCTAACCACTTTTCAACCACCACACATGGACGCAGTTACAGGGTTAGCAGTTTCTCGTGGTTATCTTATTAGTGGTTCTAAGGATAAAAATTTGCGTTTATGGTCATTAGATAACTCGATTTACAATCTAAAATCAACTGTGCATGCCTTCAATGATTACATAAATACAGTAGAAAGTGAGTCATTATTTTACGTAGGTGACAGCTATCATCCTGTGTTTTACTCCGGAGATCGAACAGGACAGGTGAAGGTGGGAACTGTGATCAAGGAAAAGATCGAATTTATTGGAATATTTTCACATACTCAGTCCGTTAACGCTATTTGCTCATTGTAATTCAACAGAGGCACAACGGCAACTGGTTCTTCAGATAAGACCATAAAATTATGGCAGCCAACGGGTGAGACTTCCCACCAGATAGATGCTAATCTTTGCTGATACTATACTGATTATTTATTTATTAATTAATTATGTTTAAATTGGTTCCACAATTATTGTTGGGGGCAAGGTTGTTTCACAGGAACGTATACAACTGCTATTACCCTCACTTGATGACTAAACATCTCGCTGAACTTTCTATGAAGGCAACTAGGAGATCTTTTCTAAATAAAACTGTGCTCAACCAAGCAAAGGATGTTATCCACGCAGAGATTCGAAAGCCCTCAGACTTTGTTCTTAAACTCAAGCAGGAGGGAAAATGTCCTGGTGTCATTGTACCTTACTCTAAGAAAAAAGAAGATGAAATTGATATTGTCCTACCCGGTAAAGCAATGAAGACTCGGCAATAAAAGCGATAGTACCGCCTGTAAAGAGTTCATGTGCGTGTGGAGGGAAAAGATCACTTATGCATTTTACGTGGAATAAGGTCCAATATAAAGGGCTTCATTGATAAGGTTCTTTTTGAAGAGTATGTGCCTGGTCAACCAAACTATCTATCAGTGCCTGTTGAATTTACTCATATCCAATAAACAAAATTT
>Ga0302186_10004023_pt1 | contig 10431 bp, 3 predicted proteins | sample II_Bog_E1_2_FD_198782 | JGI IMG/M metagenome (GOLD analysis project Ga0302186, IMG submission 198782) | Peat permafrost microbial communities from Stordalen Mire near Abisko, Sweden - II_Bog_E1_1 | ecosystem: Environmental > Terrestrial > Soil > Wetlands > Peat | place: Sweden: Abisko, Stordalen...
AAATTGTGGCTTTTTAATAAATTTGTCAGAATCTTGATAATTTCCTCATGAATTAATTTATTGTTTTCTAAAAATTATTTAAAATTGAATTTTAAATACTAACTTTAATAATTATTTATTTATATATGTTTTTTAGTTCTTAAAAAATTAAACTATTGTTATTATTTACTTATTTATTAATAAACCATTGATAGGCAATAAAACTTAATTATATGAAACTTTTCTTGATAAAATTGATAAAATCGAAAATAAAAAAAAATCGTTATAATTGTTTATGGAAATCTATTTGGAAGGCTCCTTCCTTGAAAGTCTAGAAAAATCAACAGCCTGTTTGAACGATGTTCTTGAAGATGCCAGCCGAACAAATTCCAAAGTTTTGATCGAAATCGACGAAAACAATCTTCAAATCATTCAAAATCTCAGAAAAACAATCGAAGAAAACAAGAGGGAATTTGATGATTTCAAAATTCTCAAAAATCAAGAGATTTCTTCGATTTATCAAGAAAAACTCAGTTTATTGGAGGAAATCGAAAGACTTTATATAGAAAATGATAAAAAAGAACAAGATTTTGAGAATTTCAAGAGGAAAAGCTTTGAAGAACAAGAGACTTTATTTGAGAGAATCAAAAGACAACAAAATGAAAGTCAGAATAAATTCGAGGCTTTGAAGAGATCATTCGATGAGGATTCTGAAAGACATATTAAAGAAAAAGCCCTGATGTTTAATGAATATCAGATTTTGTTAAATAAAAACCTTGATGTTTATGCGAAATTTGAAAGCTATAAAGAAGAGAAGGAGCTTGAAATAACTAAAATAAAGGAAAGTTTCGATGAAAACATGAAGAAGCAAGGTTTTCAGGGTGAAAACATGAGGAATCAACAAAAAAATGCTGAAAAAATAGAGGATTTTATATACTCTTTAGATTTTATTGTGTATTTGTTACAAGAATATATTTTCAGTGGGAAAGATAAGGGTTTCCAGGATGTTATTGAGAAGAAAGCTGAGGATTTGAAAACCAAATTGCTGGAATATAAACATATAGACAAACCCTTTTTTCCTGATGTGCCATCAGGTTAATTTTTCTCAATATTTCATATTAAAAAAAAGCAATTTTAGATGAAAAATCAAAGAAATCAGCTATTCAGCAACTAAAATTTGATGATTTCGATAGTTTTGAATTTATGAGAAAAAACAGTCATAAAGTTTGGCATAAATCAGAGCAAAAATTCTATACCTTGAAAAATCTCATAGAATCATCAGAATGCTCTATCAATACAATTTCTCAGCAAATTTCCCTTTGGGAATCTCTAGAAAATTCACGAAAGCCTTTAATAATACCAAAATTTTACGGTTTATTCCTAGAAAACTCTTCCATTTATCATCTTTGTTTTGATTATTTTCCTTATTCACTTCGGAATTTACTTGAAAGCCAGAAATCTCAATCCCTTCCTTTGTCTTTGGATAAAATCTTGGATTTTGCAGAAAAACTAATAAATGGGCTAGCTTTTCTACAAAGTTTGGAGATTTATCATTCAGAACTTCTTCCTGAGACGATTTTTCTTGATGAATCTCTTGAAAAGCTATATATTCTGGATATCAGTCAATCCCAGCTTCAAGAAATCAAAGTAAACAACTATTCTTCCCCTGAAATCGATAATGCGTTCCAAGATAAAGAGAAAAATTCCATCAATTTTAATAGATTTAAGTCTGATGTTTTTACTTTAGCCTTGATTTTATTAGAGATCGGAGTTTTAGAAGTCGTCAAAAAGGATAAGGATCCTAAGATTTGGAAGAAGACTATAAAGGATTCAATGCAAGAATTTACCAAGAAATATGGGAAAATGGTTAAGGATAAAGAAGAGGAAAAGAAATTGAAGGGATTTAGCAAAATTCTTAAAAAATGTCTGAAGATGGATGCCAAGAAAAGATTAGATTTCATTGATTTATATTATAAATTCAACAGAAAATAAAGAAAAACAAGGAAATCTTGAGATCTCAAATAAATACCAGTGATGATTTGGCCAATAATAAATAATTAATTTAATAAATGAAGAAAACTACAAATAAAATAAAAAAATTTAATAAAAATTTATAATAAACTAATCAAAATTCCATAATTCTATCAGTTTTCTTTAATTATCAAAATAAATGATTTAAGAGTTCATAAATTAATTTTTTCCCTCAATTTCTTCATGTTCCTCAAGATAAAACCCTTCTTTCTCATAGCTCTTAGCCCTAAGACTTCCCTTCAGACAATAATCCCCTATATTCCAATTATCTATCAATTTTAAATATCTGCTCTTATTTCCAAATTCAGCAATTTTCTTCATTATCTCCCCATTCCCTCCAATCGCCAAAGTTAAAAACTCAATATTATTAGAAATCACATTAGTCTTCACTTGTTCAATGCTAGGATTGGAAATTTGGCTATTCCCATTACTAACGACCACAAATATTAAATAATCATTGCCAAATTTCGCAATGAAGGTATTTAGGCATTTATTTAATGAGGAATCCAGATTCAAAAAAAAAATAAATGAGGAATCCAGATTCAAAGCAACATTCGTGAAATTTTGAATGATTTTCTCTTTTTTGAGAAATTCCCTCGAATTCAAATTGACTCTTTCCAATAAAATGTTCAAATCCGCAGTTCCCACAATAAAACTCAGATAAACCCCTTCATCATATTTCTCATAAGTCTCATTTAACCCTTTATTTACCCATTCAAACCATGGTTCATTTGTCCCGCAATCAATTAAAACTACAATATGAAGTGCTTTTCTAATTCCTTTATTATGACTCTGACAATCGAAAACATGTCCATCTAAAGAACATAATCTTTGTTTCTTATAAAATATAGGTTTATGAGACAATTTCTGAGACAATTTCTCCTGACAATAATGTGGCTCATTCAGTTCATGGGTAGGATCTCGACATATATATCCACAATAATCGAAATTAGCTCGAATTATAGGTTGTTGAAAACTCAAATGCCTTTCGAAATAATCTATACAAGTCATATAATCGAAACCATTTGAATGATGATAAAAACGATCAGATTCTAAGCGATCATCTTGTGATTTGCATAAATCCTCGCATTTCAAAGCGTGTTTATGTCCTCTGCCGAATAAAAGACAAGACTCTGGACAAGTGATTTTGATGATGCCAGCTTTTTCTTTTATGAGAAAACCTTGATATATCTCATTCATTAGATCTCTTAAATAAGGATCCTTCTGATTCAGGAAATAGACATTATTGAATTTCAAAAATATCTGTGATAGAAAACCGTGATTTGTATTACAAAGACCTTCAAAATGGAAAGGCCTTATGCAACAATTTAAACATTGAAGGCATTTCCTGCCACAATAATGAGTTTTTTCAATATTTAAAATAGAGCAAAAATGATCACCTTCATGGGAAATTCGATTCGGAGGGATTTGAACACAACATAAAAGCTTTGATGAAATCGACTTCCCAGTGTAGAAATCCTGAGAAATCTCACAAAAGCCTTGTTTTGAACATTTTTCGAGACATTTATGAGAAGAAGCACATAGATGAGGACCAGAATGAGGAGATTTTATTGAACAAAACGAGAAATTAAAGACTTTTAAACATAAATCACAATTTTCTAAACAATCAGAGGAAATTTCTTGAGTGGATTGATGGTTTCTTGGACAAATATAAAGAGGAATTCGACAAATATCACAGAAAATAACGAAATAATGAGAAAATCCAATAGGAAAATCATGAATCATATCCTCATGAAAATTCTCTAAATTAATGAGAAAAGCTTTATCGATGAAATTTCTATTAGATGATTCAAAAGAAGCCAAAATCTGTGAATTTTTCTCTATTTTATTGATATTTTTCTGTTTTTTCTTAATGAATTTCTCAATCAAAAACTCAAGACTTTCTTTGTTTTTATTGAAAATCGTGAAATCCATACAATTATAAGCAAAACAATTATTATTAATGATAATTTCATTGATTTCTTCATAAAAATCAATGAGTTTATTAAGGTAAAAATCGAGACTTTCGAATTCTTTATCATGAGAATTATAGAGAAATTCGTGAAAAAATAAGAGTTCTCGAAGATCTTTTAAGTTTTCCTTGAAACTAAGTGAAATTTCTTCTAAATTATCTGATAATATTAAGAAATTATCCAGATTTCCTAAAGATTCTCGAAGAGGAAGCATTAAATTCAGCATTTTCTCAGTTTTTTCTAGGTATTTAGAAATATTTTTGGCTGGTTCGCTTTGATAATTTATGAGATTTTCTGATTCTTCTAAAGAAAAGCCTTGAAATTCCTTTGAAAAACATCTAATTTCCTTATAAAACTCTTCTTTTTCGGTATTAACCAAGTTATTATTAAAGAGATTTTCCTTAAACTTTAGCTCTAATAATAAGTCCTTATATTTCTCGAGTTTTCTTTGGAAAAACCCTTGAATATTTTCATTCATAAATTGCTTCAAAGTCTTAAAACTTCTCAAATTCTCGATTTCTATTAAAAAACTCGGGTTTTTCAAGTCTTTTTCCTTTAATTTGCTTAAAATCGCTTCAAATCGCTTCAAAACCTCCATAAATTCGTTATAAATCTCAATAAAACTCTTGACAAATCCTTCAATTGTTTGAATTTTCATTAGAATTTCGCAATAAGGACTTTCTTTTACTTTATCTAGAAGGTTTTCACATAATCTTCTATTATTTTCATTTTCCAATTTCGTAATATTTTCGATTTTCTTGATAATTTCCTGTTTTTTCTCTTCTAAAGAGTTTAATTGTTCTTTAATTTCCCTAGATTTCCATTTAGAATCCTCGATTTCCTTAGAAACCTGACATAAAGTCATATATCTCTCTATAGTTTCCATCATTTTATCTAATCTTTCCCCTTCGAAACTCTCGATATAGAGGAGAATTTGCTCATAAAGTTCATTAAAATCCAGGTTTTTCTGCATAAAAAGCCTGAATTTCGTGTTTTTTATATAAAACCCTAATCTTGAAAAAGCCTTGATTCCATTAAGATCAGAATAAGAAACTAAAGTAGCTAAAATCTCGTTTTCTTGCTTTATTTTCTCAGCAGATTCTTCATTTTTTTTCTTAATATCTTTAATTTTAAAACCAATATTTTTCCTTTCCTCTACAAAGGCTCTTTCTTTCTTGAGAAAACAATCAAATTCAGCTTTTTTCATATAAAACTCTGCTTTCTCCTTCAATTCTTCTAATTTCTCTTTATCTTCGCATTCGATTTTCTTCACTTTTTCAACAAAAAGCCTGAAAATCTCTGGTTTCCCTCCATTTTTCCCTACGAAAATCAGGTTTTTCTCGAATTCCTTCAAATCCCCATTCTTTTCTTCTTCTTTCTCAAGATTTCTTCTTATTTCCTCGACTTTCTGTTTTTCGCAATAATAAAAAGCGTCGATTTTGGCCGAAATCTCATTCAATTTCTCTTCATTTTCCTTATATTCTGATGTTTTGGTGCCTGTTTTATTCATGAGATCGTCTTGTCGATTCTTATAAATGGTCTTTTTCTTTTCTAAATCATTGATTTTTGTTGCATTTTTTATATAGAATTCCTGGATTTCTTGAGTATTAGAAAACCTGAAATTGGCTTTTGCTTGAATATTGACTATTGAAGGTGAATCCTCTATAGAAGATATAAGCTTTTCCTTGATTTCGATACTTAATTTCTTTAACTTCTTGAGATTTTCGAACGAATTAAGGTATTTTAGAGAGCTTTTCTCAATAAAAGCTTGATAAACTAAGGAATTCTTGAAAGTATTGGGGATTTTCCTTAGGATTTCCTGCTTTTTACTCATAAAATCAAGGTCTTCGTTATATTTCGCAATGGAATCCTCGATATTCCTCAAATGATGTTTTAGTCCTTGATTTAATCCTTTGAATTTGAGTCTTTTATGGTTTTTAATGAAGAAACTACTAATTTCAGCTTGATAACTAGGATTTTCCTTGAAAAAGAGGTCTTTTAATATAGAAATCTTGAAATTCTCTATTTCAAGCATTTTCTTCAAATTCTCGATATCCCTTTGAAATGAAATAAGTTCTTTTTCAATGGAAAAGTCGTGTTTTTTGAAATTATCAAAATCGAAATCGTCTTCTAATAAATATTGGAATTTCATGAGTTTCCCAGCGATTTCATTAGGAAAATCTCGATTTTCCATGAAAAGATCGTATTTTCTTAATAAAACCAAGAATCTTTCAAAAAGAAGCCATATTTCAATAGATATTTCTGGTTTATTCTGGCTTAAAAGATCAAGATAAGCCTCTTCCAATTGATAGAAATCAGCTATTTCATCATAATTTCTTTGGTTTTTATCAAGATCAATGAATTCTAAGTTGAAAAGGTTCCTTTTTGCGTTTTTTACTATAGAATTAATGAGATATTCAGTGAGGATTTGATGTTTTTCAGTTAAAAGAGTGAGATTTTGTTCATTTTCTCTCAAAAGGATGATTTTCTGATAAATAAGTTCTTCGATTTCGATTTTATCTGCATTAAGTGTTTTCATTGAATCCAATATCCTCGATTCGCTGTTTCTTATATCAAAGATGAGACTTTCTATATTATCTATTAGAGATTTCTCAAGATAATCGAGATTAGCTTTAAAACCCAGGAAGTCTAATTTCAATTGCGTTTTTTTATTCAAATCCTTACGATCTCCTGAGAGATCTCTGAAGATTTTGATAGAATTATTGAGGAAATCCTGGTTTTCTTTGATATATTCGAAGAAATTCTCGAGGAAAAAATCCTTTAAAGTCTTGAATTTAAGTGATTTTTCCTCATTTGCTCTAATTTCCTTATGCAGATTCTCATTAAAATCTTGTAATTGTTGAAGGTTTTCAATATTTTCTTCGATTTCCATATGTTTATTTTGAAATTTCTTCAATTTTAGTTCAATATCGTTAGATTTTTCATTATAATTTCCCTCAAAAATCAAGAGTTTTTCCTGATAAAAAGCCTGATAATTATCCAATCTCCTCTCAAGAAGTCCTTCAATTAAGCTCTTCAATAAACCAAGTTCTTTTTCAGGGTTTAGCTTGAATTTCTCTTGAATTTCTAAGGAAAAAGCCTTATAAATCTCATTAAAACTCTCTAATACACTGGATTTACAATCTGATTTATCGAATCTCAGGACTTTATCTAATTGAATCTCGAATCTATAAGGTATTTTTTCTTTAAAAGCGATGATTTCCTCTAATTTATTAGACTTTCCACCGAAATAAAGACACTTTTTCAGCTCCTTTTTCATTGAATTTAATAAAAAATCGCGAGTTTCTTCTCTAATATTCGAAGAAAAACTTAGATTTCTTGTGAAAATCGATTCTATTGTCGAGAAAAATTCAAATACAGTCTCGAATTTAGAATTCTCATTGCTCTTTGCAATTATGTTATTATTATCATGAAAAACGATTTTCTTGAAATATTGAGCGAATTTAATTAAAAGCTCATTTTCTAAGTAAAAAGGAAGTTTTTTGTCGAAAATTAATGAACTTTCTCTGGGAAAATTCAGGAAATTTTCAAGAAAATCGATGTTTTCTGATTCTTTAATGTTCTTTATTATAAGAATATCAGGAATTGATAATATTTTCTTGAGTAAAAATAGGTTTTCTCTGGTTTTTGGAGTTGAAAAATCAATAAAACAAAGGATTTTGGCTTCAGAAACCTCGAAATTAACAGAGAAATCATCTGATTTTCTATTTAAATCAAAGGAAAATATCGTTAGAATGGGCTTTTTTATCTTAAAAATCGCGGGTTTTATAATGGAAATTTTCAATAAATTCTCTAAAGAATCATAGTTTTCTATTGTCATAATCTTTAATAAAAGCTCATTGAATTCTTGATATTCTATCTTTAAAATGCTATTGCTTTTTATGCTTAAATCACTGAAAAACCCTTGATTTTCATCATAATTCAAAGGAATTTTGATGAATTTGTCCTCGAAAATCGTCAAAAGAACACTGCGGTTTTCACTAATAAGGACTTCTTTAAATTTCGGCTTTAATTTCTCATCAACATTCCTCAATAAAACCTGATCATTAATTTTCCTAAAAACCCTATTTTTTTCTATTGAAAAGCTTTGTAAACAATAGTCTTTTTCATTTTTATTATAGAAAATTCTATTGAAAACTCTCTTATTCTGTGAGAAAAAGCCATGATAAAATTGATAATCATTAGAAAAACCATTTAAAATCTCAATTTTCTCTATAATAATCTCATTTTCTAAGTAAATTCTATAGAATTCATTGTTCTGATCAATAGAAATCCCACTTTTTCTTTCAATAGCGATAAACCTCTTGAAATTCATTTGATTTCCCCCTAAATCATAGGTGTTTTCCTTAATAACCATTTCAAATTCCTTAGAAAACTCTATAATCCTAAGACTTTTCTTATATGAGTTCAAAACAAAGAGATTTCCCGCCAAATAGCTGATATTGATATTTTCAAAAGGCCGCTGATCTTTCTCATTTTCTTCCAAATAATAAACCTCTTTGAAAGTTATCCAGGGTTTGGCTTGAGATTTTGAGAGAAAAACCTCATTTTTGCAATAGAAAACATCGAAAAGGAATGAATTTTCATTGACAACGAGGCATTTTCCTGATGAATCTAAATAGAAAACTGCGAAAAAACGTTTCAAAATCTGGAAAGCTTGAGAAGCTCTATTAATCAAAGTGAAATCACCATTAGAAGTTTCGTTAAGAGATAATTCATTGATATTTATTAGAAATTTCTTAGGATTTGTCAGGAAAAAAAGAACTTTTATTTGATTGGTTTCTTCAGAAAAAGCCATAGTTTCAAATCTCAAATTCCAAAAACCCTCTTTTTTATCTATGATCCTTTCGAAAACCTCATCTTCTAGTAAAATCCTCACTTTTTCCATAATTTCTGAAGGTTTCTTCATGCTTCTTTCAATGAAAAAAATCTCCAAATCTAATAACATCTCAGGTATTTTATCTTTAACTTTAAGCAATGCATTGATGATTTCCTCATGAAGTATAAACTTGAAAAGTTCCAGAAATAAAGTGAAAAACTCATTTTGTGGAATATTTGATGTTTTTTTCAATTCTTTTTCTTCAGATTCTACAGTAGAAAAAGAAAGAAAGGATTTCTTCGACGATGGAAGCAATTTGATCTTCATTTGTTTGAATTCTTTTTTAGTATTTTGTTTCAAAACCTGTACAATATCGTTTAATTTGTGAGGATAGCTCCTGAAATAATTCACAAAAAACAACTCTTCCTCTGAGAATTTGATTTCATTAGTCTTTATTTTCAGGTTCTTCAATAATAAATCAATGGATTCATTCTTGTTTCCAAATAAAAGGTCATTTATTTTCTCATAAGTATCTTCAGCCTTTTCGTTTATTTCATTAAAAAGGGTTTTCTTCAATAGGAAGAATAAAGGCTTTAAGGATTTCATTTCACAGCCGTTTTCGATTTTATTCACGTTCAAATGTCTAAAGAAAGAGATAAATTCATGAAGATGTAGAGTTTCTTCATGCGGATTTTGCTCGAATTGATATTTATTTATCAAGAGAAGTCCTTTATTTGTACCGAAATCCACTTCAGAATCTAAAAACCTAAGGTTTTCGTTAATTGCAGAATTTAAACCGAGTTTCTTTGAGAAAACCTTGTTTTTATCAAGAAAATTGATTTCTTTGTGAATATTATCAAGGAAATCAGAGGTTTCTTGGTTTTCCCCTTTTAAAAGCACGTATTCAGTGCATAAAGACAATAGTTTTTCTGAGGGAATTCGGCTAGTTTCCAGAAAAAGCCAGAAAATCAAGGAAAAAAGTCCTTCTTTCTCTTGGATCAGATAGACATTTGGGATATTTTGATTGATCTTTTTTAATGAATCCAAGTTTTTCTGTCGAAAATAAGAAATCAATTCTTTTCTTGAGCCAAAACATCCTATAATTTTGATTTTTTTGACTCCTAGACTTTGGTTTATCATTCCCAAGAGAAAATCGATTCCTTTTATATAAACTTTATTGAGACTTGAATTCGAAAATAAAGGGAAAAATAAAGGATTTTCTTGAATTTCTGGCTTGAAAGTAAATTCATTTTGTTTTTGGAAGGGAGATTCTAGAGTTTTAGAAGGACCTTTCAATGAAATCGAGGTTTCTCTCGTGGCGTTATGGATTTCTGTGATTTGGGAGAAAAAGCTTGAGATTATTAGTTTGATTGTTGGGAAAAGCTCGTCTTTGTTCAAGATTTCAGAATCTTTGTTCAAGATTTCAGGAATCATTTTTTGCTATTTGGTATTTTAAAAAATATTTGAAATTTGATTAGAAAATCAATTTTTTGGGTGGAATTTTAATAAGAATTTTTCGTTTAATTTTTAATTTCATTGAAAAATTTCTTAAAACACAACTAATTATAATATTAGAACGAAAAAACATTTTTAAGAGATCAAAGATCT
>Ga0302186_10004026_pt1 | contig 10430 bp, 2 predicted proteins | sample II_Bog_E1_2_FD_198782 | JGI IMG/M metagenome (GOLD analysis project Ga0302186, IMG submission 198782) | Peat permafrost microbial communities from Stordalen Mire near Abisko, Sweden - II_Bog_E1_1 | ecosystem: Environmental > Terrestrial > Soil > Wetlands > Peat | place: Sweden: Abisko, Stordalen...
AATAAACTTAAGGAAGTCTTAGGAAATATTCCAATAATAACTCAACAGGAATTGCTTTATGCTGAGGAATTCATGAGTCCTACTTTAAAAAAGGTCCGACAAGTTCAAAACAAACAAGCCGGCAAAGGAATTAATATGAGAAGACAATTGGAGAAATTGAATGAATTGAAGGAAAAAGCCCAGAAAATCACACAAAAGAAACCCAAAACCTTAGAAACTTTGAAGAATTTGCAATTAGAAAACGATGCCTTGAAATCAGAAAATCTGAAGGTTCGAGAATTCAGGAATTCCATTAAACAAAGATTAAGCCGATTTCTCTTGAATGGAGATATTCAAATATTAGAGGATTTAAAGGAGAAAGTCGAGGTTCTTGAGAAACTCGAAGGCAATTCCTCTAGTATTTCAAGGGAAAATTACTTATTGAAAGTCGAGAGTTTCTCTAATAATCGATTAAAGGAAGAAACCTTGAAATTATTAGATGAATTAGAAGGCGAATTATTGAATAATATGAAAGGGGTTCAAAATAACATGAAAGTCGGTATTTTGATGAATACTGTTAAGGAACAATTGAATAATCCTTTGGCGGTTTCTGAAAGCGATTTTGAGCTAAATTTCTCTAAAATCAGAGAGAAATTGGCGAATTCAGAAGCTAAAAAGGCCGAATTTGATGAGAAATCGCATGAAATCTTCAAAGATTTGTTCAATCTCGAATTGCCCAATAAAGTCCATTTCGAAAAGACTATAGAATTGAAGCATTTGGTTAATAATTTGCTTGATAAAGAGAAAGATTCTGGATTAGAAATCATAGGAAATTATAAGGATTTAGTTAGTAAAGATTCTTTAATGGAAGCTCAGGCTAAATTAAAGCTTTTTGAAGAGAAATTAAAGAAATCTAATGAGAAAATCATGGATTTAGAACAAGAAATCGCTCAAGCAATAAAGGCTTTAACTGAACAAGACCCTCGAATTAAAGAAGAAATGCTAAGGAAAATGAAAGAAGATCTAAGAAAAGCCAATGAGGAATTAGAAGGCTTGGAAAATGAGAGAAAAGGTCTAGTTCCTAAAGAAGAATTGATAGAAGCTGAGAAGAAAATGAAGCTTTTTGAAGGGAAAATCAAGAGTTCAGATGAAAAGATCTCAGAACTTGAAAAACAGATTAAAGAGGCCATTGAAGCTTTAATGAAAAGCGATTTAGATCCTAAATTAAAAGAAGAGGCTTTGAGGAAATTGGAAGCGAATTCCAAGAAATTGATTGAAAATTTAAAAGAGGAAATGAAGACTTTGAAAGAAGAAATGGAGAAGATTAATGACGAAAATGAAGCGAAAATGAAGTTTATTAAACAATTGGAAGAAGAATTGGAAGGGAAAAAAATGCAACTTCAGGAGAAAATGAATGAAAATCATGAGAAAAGCAAAGAAATTGAAGAGAAAAGTAAAGAAATTGAAGAGAAAAATAAGGAAATTGATGAGAAAAATAAGGAAATTGAGGAGAAAACGAAGGAAATTAAAGAGATAACAAAGGAAATCGAAGATAAAAACAACGAAATACATAAGAAAACAAAGGAAATTGATGAAAAAACAAAGGAAATTGATGAGAAAACATTGGAAATTCAAGAGAAAACCAAGGAAATTGATGAGAAAACCAAGGAAATTGATGAGAAAACAAAGGAAATCGATGAGAAAACAAAGGAAATTGATGAGAAAACATTGGAAATTCAAGAGAAAACAAAGAAAATCGATGAGAATTCTCAAGAACTTGATGAGAAAACATTGGAAATTCAAGAGAAAACAAAGAAAATCGATGAGAAATCTCAAGAACTTAATGAAAAAGCCTTTGAAATTTCTAATAACCTACAGGAAATTTCTTCTTTAAAGGCCTTGATCAATAAAAAGGAAGAAGAAACCAAAAGTCTCGATAAAGAACTTAAAGAGAAATTCGAGGAAATCCAAGATAGGAAAAAAGACCTTCATGAAAAAGCCAAGGAAATCGAGGTTTTAAAAGAAGTGATCTTAGTGGAGAAATCTCAGGAAATCGAGGCTTTAAAACAGGAAATCAAAGGGAAAACTGAGAAAATCAATGAGAAAGAAAAGGCCGTTTTTGAGAAAACCCAAGAATTGCAAGGTTTGAGGGATAAAATGAAGGAAAGTGAAGAGAAATTAGGCCTTTTGAAACGAATTCTTGAGGAAAATGAAGAATTACATAGACTTCTTGATGGAAAAACTAGAGAAATAGAGGACTTTATTAAGGAAATCGCTGATTTCAAGGATTCACAAAGAAAATTCATTGAAAATTCTAATAAACTCGAGGCTTTGAATAAAGAAAACCTTGAAAAAACTGCCGAAATTCAAAGATTTCAATTAATTATGAAAGAAAAAGAAGAGAAAATCAAGGCTTCTTTAAAGAAAATTGAGGAACTTAATCTAGAGATTGAAGATTTGAGAAAGAATTCAGGGTTATTAGAAAAAATACAGAAAACCCTCATAGAGAAAGAAAGCCTTTTGAATGAATTATATGAGAAGATTATAGAGAAAAACAAGGAAATCGAAGGTGGAAAGACTAATTTATATGAGAAAGAAGGGATTATTAGAGAATTTGAGAGGGAAAATAAAGATTTGAAGGAAAAGATTGAGAAAATTAAGGATTTTGAGAGAAATAACGGAGAAATAGGGAAATTTATTGAGGAAAATAAGAATCTTAATGAAAAAATCGAGAATTTGACTAATGAATTCAATGGAAAAGCTAAGAAATTTATTGAAGAAAATCAAAATCTTAAAGAAAAACTCAATGAAAAAGTGAAATCCATCGAAGTTCTTAGCGAAAATCTCCATAATTTAACTAAAGAAAATGAAGCCTTTAATGCGAAAATTAAAGATTGGACTTTAGAGAAAAAATGCTTAATAGAGGATTTCAAGCATAAATCCCAGGAAAAAGACTCTATAATTCAAGACTTTTCCTTGAAAATTTCTTCTTTAGAAGAGGATTTAAAGATTCAATTCGAAAACATTAAATTTAAAGAAAAAGAACTACAAAAGAAAAACGAGGACTTTTTCAATATAACTCATGAATTCTCTTTAAATAAAGATAAAGTCTTTGAATTAACAGAGAAACTTCAAACATTAGAAAAGCTTTTGTTAATGAAAGATCAGGATTTATCAGAGAAAATGAAGGAAATCTCAGCTTTTAAGCAAAATCTCATGTTAAAAGATCATGAAATCCAAGCTAAGAGCTATGCCTCAGAACAAGATCTTCTAGAGAAAACATTAGAAATCTCTTCTTTAAAACAAAGCCTCTTTCAAAAAGAAGGCAATATCAGAGAATTCGCCTCTAAATTCCTCCAATTAGATGCTTCTTTATTAGAGAAAACCCGAGAAATCACAGAAAAAGAAGCTTTTATTAAAGAATTAAACAATAAAGGCTCGAATCTCGAATCCTCGATTTCTCAAAAGGATTTAATCAACAAGGATTTGACCTCAAAACTCATTAATTTAGAGATTTTCCTCAAAGAAAAAGATTCTAAAATCAATGAATTAACTAAAAAACTTGAGGAAAAAGAAGCTTTACTCAATGAATTCAAAGCCAATATAATTACTTTAGAAACCACGATTTCCAATAAGGAAAGTCTAATAAATGACCTGAATTCGAAGCTTTCTAATCTAGAAGCCCTGATTTCTAGAAAAGACAAAGAAAATTCTGATTTCTCAGCAAAAATCAACACTTTAGAACAATCTTTTCTTCAGAAAACCAATGATTTCGAATCTCTTCTTGAGAAATTCAAGACTTTGGAGTTCCATTTCCAAGAAAAAGATCAGGCTTTTCGTATTTTAACCGATCAATTCAAGGATTCTTTATTTATTCTTTCCATGAAAAACGTTGATAAAGAAGCTTCTGAACGAGCACTTCGTAATCTTAAAGAAGCTTATGATAATATGATGCTTTTGAATGGAGATTTTCAGGATTCTTCTGAAGTAGTTAAGGCTTTAGAAGCCAAACTCAAACAAATTACGCAGGCTTTTCATGAATATTTGGCTTTAATTGAAAATCTCACTTCCACGAAAAAAATTAGGACTAAGGCTTTAGAATATTTGAGTTTTCTATTACCGAAAACGAATATTAGATGTTTAGAAAGAAAGAGGACTTTTGGGGATTTTTATGAGAGATCGGAAATTATAAAGCAAAAGCCTAAAGATTATAACAAAAGAAGAAGTCTCAGCGAAGATGAAGAAAATATGGAAGATCTCAAGAAAATGAGCCTTTTGATTGAAAATTATAAGGAAATTAATAAGAAGTTCTGGAGTTTTCAAGAGAAAATCACTGGGAATCTTAAGATTTTGACTTCAGATGAAGCTTCTCAAAGCCAACAATATAAGGCTTTAGCTAATCTTCATAAGGAGAATTCTGATAATAAAAATCTAGCAAATAACCTGACGATTAATGAGAAAATCATGAATTCTCTAATGAATTCCTATAAAACCATGAAAAGCTCTTTATTTTCTTCTAACGATTCTCTAATAACTCTTAATCTCAATAATAAAGCCTTGAAAAATCGTTATAAATCCCAGGAAAAACAAAACCTTTGGCTTAAATCGAAACTCTCAGAATATCAAGAAACCCTCAATGCCCTGAATTTCAAATTAGAAAAGACAGTTTCTAGCTTATTTTCCAAAGACCTCACGACCCAGGAAAAAGAAGCTTTATTGAAAAGTCTTCAATCTGAACTTTCCCAATTCAAGAATATAAGCAAAGACCTTGAGAATTCGAAGCTTTCATTAAATAAAGTCATGAAAGACCTGGATATTTCTGATAAAAGATTGAAATCCTTAGAGGAATTAACAGAAAGAGAAAAACAGCTTCTTCAAGAGGAATTGAATAAACATATGCATATAATCGAGGAAATTCAAAGAGAATATGATTTAACAAAACAAGACCTTGAAAAAACTCATCTGAGATTACAAGAATCCTTATTTCTTTTAAAGGAAAAAAGCCTGACTGAAGAAGAAAGGCAAAGGGCTTTGAAAAGACTTCAATCTTGTGATGATGAATTATCAAAAGCGAGGAATCGATTATCAGAAATGGAATCTCAAAAAGAAAGGACTTTAAAAGGTCTTGTGGATTTAAAAGGGGAATTGAAAAATGCCAGACATAAAGAATTGGATTTCCAGGAATTTTTAAAGGAAAAAGGCTTGGAATGTGAGGATTTAAAGCGAAAATGCGAGGCTTTAAGACTAGAAAAGGAGAAATTTGATAGGGAATTGGAAATTATGAAGGGTTTCGAGAATTTATCTAAGAAAAATCAAGGAAAAGCTCTTGAAATATTAGAAGAAATGATAAAGAATCTGGAACTTGATCAAAAAGGCTTTTATGAGCGAGTTTTATTAGAATTCGAGGTTTTAAAAGGCAAGAAATCTGAGGAACTTGAATTAGAAGGGAAAATAAAGGATTTTCAAGGTAAAATCGCAAGAAATGAAGCTAATTTGGCTTCTTTTCAAAAGGAATTAGAGCGATTATATGAGGAATTAAGTGATAATAATAGGATTAATGAATTAACAGTTCAGAAATTGAGAGAAAAGCTCAAATTAAGCATAAAAGGCTTTATAGACATGCAAATCGAGAATAAGCTTTTAAAGGCGAGTTTACAAGATACAGGACTTTATCTCGAGAAATTCAAAGGCTCAGTTATAAGCGATTTCGAAGCTTTTCTCAAGAAAAGAGAAGAAAACAATGAGAAGAGGTTTTCTGAATTCCAATTAAATTTCGTTGAGATTCTAAATGATTTCTCTCAGATTTTCGAGGAAATGGCTATAGAAAGCTCTGAGAAAGATAGACTTAATAGAGATTTGAATAAAGATTTGGCTGATTTCGTGATGAAAACTGAAAGCACTGCTATTACTAATAATATGGTGATTAATAATCGATTGATGAATCCATATAATAACAATAATAATGCCTCTAATAACAATAATAATGCCTATAATAACAATAATTATGCCTATAATAATAATCCCAATATTAATAATAACCACATTATTAATAATAACCCCAATATTAATAATAATGCCAATAGATTATTCACAACAGAATCAGATACTTTAGGTCCTTTGACTTCTAATCTCTTGATGGCTAATGAAAATGAAGAGGATTTCTTTAATGATATTCAAAACAATAATAATAATTGGTTTGAAGCTTCGAATCAATTGAATGTTATTAAGGAAAATTATGAACTATTGAAAAAGAAAACTATACAAAAAGATCGGGAATTATCACAGAAAACCCATGAAATTCATGAACTGAAAAACTTATATAAGGACTTTTATGTCAAAATCAAGCTTTGTTCGAAGAAATTAAAGGAATTATCAATATTTAAAGATTTTTCTATGAAACAAAGCCTCAGTTCCTTTGCTCATAAAGGACTTAATAAGGAAATCCTCGATTTGAAAGGGGATTTAAGAGCAAATTTATTAGAAATCATGAAAAACGTAAATACTCTTGAAAAAGACCTTGAGAAATCCTTAGAAATTGGTTCACTTTTCCAATTAAAACCCGAAATCAAGAAATCTTCTTTATTTTTGGCCGCGAAAAGACCGAAACCTTTAAATGAAATCCTTTTTGTAGAGGAATTCAATCAAATTCTGGATGCGGATTCGAAATCAGAGGAAAAAACCCTGAAATCAATGAATTCTTCTATTATGAATTTCAATTCTGATTATTATGAAGGCTTAGAAAACACTTATAGTCAAAATCGTTATGTTTATGATAAATTCAAGAAGGAAAAAGAGAAATATAAAAGCTTCGATTTCGAAAAACTCAAAGAAATCAAGGAAAAATCCAAAACTGTGAAAAACGCCAATATGAAAACGAGATTTTCATATGATTTCGAAGAAAACCTCGCCTTGAATAAAGTGAATAAGACCACAGATTCATTAGACAGTTCATTCCTGAAGCTTGAAAATACAAGACTTTCATTAGAACTCACGAGTTTGGAGCAGAATTTCAAGGAAAAAACGCTTTGGGCAAAGGATCTTTATGAAAAGATAAGAGATTTAAAGGAAAATGTCTTGAAAAATGAGAGTTTTCAAAACGCTTTATTCCCTATAATCGCAAGTTTTAAAGATCCTAGATTCTTTGATATTTTCTCAGGCTTTTCTCTTGATCAACAAACCTTGATTCTTCAAATTAAAGGCTTATTTAAGAGACAAGATGAAGGTCTTGATATTATAAATAAGCCTGAAGATAAAAATGAGCCTATAATAAGAATAATAAAAGATTCTCCTTTAAAGGAAAAGCCTAATTTATTGAGAAAAAGTCTTTTTTATAAAGATCAATTAATTCAGAAGGATGATGAGGGCTTCGAAGCCTTAAAAGAAGCTAATAAAGGCTTGATTTTGGCTTTAAAGACTAAAGAAAAGGAACTTATTGAGAGAAATCGAGGTTTCGATCTAGAAAAACAGATATATGAGAAGAAAATCAAGGAAATTCAAATAAAAGCAGGAGCTTTTTATCAGAAAGTCCAGAAACAACAGTTAATTCATAAGGATTTCAAGGATTTCAAGGATTTCAAGGATTTCAAGGATAAAAAAGATATAAAAGAGGTTTCTAAGGAAGTTATCAAGGATTTGCATCAGGTTATTGAGACTAAAGATGAGGATTTAAAGAAATGGAAGGATAGATATCATAATTTAGAAGCTAAATATCAAGAATTATTCAAGACTCTTCATGAGAAAAGCCAATTAAGCGAAAGAACTTCATTAGAAAATCAAGGGAATCTAATTGTTCTGAGCCAAAATAAAGAGGAAATATTCGAATTGAGACAAAAACTAGAGGTTTTTGAACAGAATTTCAAGGTAAATAAACTCAAGGCTATTGAGGAAAGAGCTATTATGCAAAGGGTTATTAAGGGATTGAAAGATGAGATGATTGAGAAGAAAACAATAGGTATTTTGAAGGAAATGGATAAGGAATTCTATCAAAATCTAAAGAAATTATAGGCTAATTTTAGTAATTTATCGTTTTCTTTTAAAAACTTAAGGTATTTCTTGTTAAGAAATATGAGTATTTTAACTAAAATTTTTAGTTAATTTAACTTAGAAAAAAATAGGCTTTTTAGTTTATTTTCCTTAGAAAAAATAAGGCTTTTTCATTAATTTTACTAAGAAAAAAAGGGCTTTTTAGTTAAGTTTTTTTAAGGTTTTTTATTCAATTCTATTAGAAAAAGCTAAAAAGTCTTAACTTTCTATAATATGTCTAATGGCAGCCTTTAAATCCCCTTTGCTTTGTCTTAAGGCTTTAAGAGCCCTTGGTTTTTCATAAAGGAATTCATTGATTAGGAATTCAATATCTTTTTCATTGATTTTATAGTGATTTTCCTCTGCTTTTTTAGCTTTTCCCTTGATGTCTGAAAGCGCATTATTCAGATGTTTATCATCTATTGCCTTATCTTCAACGAAATCCGTGACTTTTTCAAGTTCTTGTTGATTATTCATGTTTTTTTCTATGAAAAAGATTTAATTTTCTAATTAATTATTTCAAAAAACTCTAATTATATATAAGAAATATAACATTTATCAGGTTTTTTTTCTTTATTTTCCTTTAGTTTTTTTAGGTTTTTTCGAGGCTTTTTCATTAAGACTTTCCTGCATCGATAGCCAATCTTCATTTAAAGAGCTTTCCTTCTCTAATCGATCGATTTTCCTTTGCATTTGTTCAATAGTCTGATCTTTTATCCTCAATCTATTGCAATATTCCTCTTTAGTTCTTAATAATTCCTCTCTCACTTCCATAATCCTCATTTCGATTTCCTTTGTATTGAAGTTATTATTATTAATATTGGCATTATTATTGCTTATTAATCTTTCTAAATTCATTTGTTTCGTAAGACTTTGATAATTATTCAATTGTTTCCTTAGATTTTCCCTTTCAGTCTCCATTTTCTCAAGATTTTCCTCTGTATTTTCACTGTTTTTCCTTAGAGTTTCCAATATTAAGTCCTTTTCCTTCAAATTATCAGATAATTCGTTGTTTATACGTTGATAATTAAGACTTTCTTGTTGTAAAGTCAGAATCTTGTTTTCCTGATCTTTGAATTTCTGCTTATAAGCCTGCTTTAAAGTCTCATAAGCTTGAATCGAATCCTTATAGTTTTGGGAGTTTTGCAGGAAATCCATAACTTGTTGCTTTTTGTCAGCGATTTCTTCGAGAATCCTTCTGGAATCACTCAGAATTTTATTGAAAGTTTCAAGAGAATTCTCTATTTTTGGAATTATCGTATCAGGAGCTCTTTCCATCCGAGAGATATATTTCAATAAACGAAGTAATTCGGTCATAATTTCTTGGAAATTTGTCTTGAAAAATTCGTCATTGCTTTTAATTTCGAAATCGTCCATTTTTTCTTTAAAAATTTAAATTTTCTTGATTTTTTTATTGAATTTTTTTTGAATTTTTTAGCGAAATTTTTCTGAAATTTCCCAAAAGAATTTTTAAGAACAAAAACCAATAATAATGCAAGACTACATTCAAAGAAATCCTTTCTGGATCTAATAGATATAAACGGGAGATGTTTAAGAATGAAACTGGTCAACGAGACATACACAGATCATGGAAAAACCAAGCAAATTGATGAGATATTGTTTTCAATGAGGAATGGAGATGCTGGAAGTTCTTCAAATTCAAGAGCCAGATTCTGAATTCCATCAAAATCAATGGGTTTGACGCCGAGTATTTATTCTTTGGGTTATGAGAAAGGCTATGGCGAAATGAATGAAATTCTTTTTAAATCGATCTAGGAAATCCTGGCGCAACCGCATGTCATTATTATGAAAATTTTTAGGCCGGGACAGACGATTTGGATCTTTTTTTGTTTTTAGTTTTAATTTTATTAAAAATTCATTCAAAAATTTAATTTTGTTCTAATTTCCTCAAAAAACAATTGCGTCAGTGCGCTTTGTTGTGTTTTCGGAAATTTAAATAAAATTTCTTTTATTTTTTAATAAAAAATACAAAATATAGTTGAAAAAATTAAGAAATTTTGAAATAAATTAGATTTCTGATTTTATAATTTTCTTTTTAATTAAAACAAAATAAAATCATCTCATAATTTACTAAACATTATTCTATATTCACAACAACAATTGTGAGAAGAAAAAAAACAACAAAAACTAGCCATGATTTCCTTCCCGCTTCAAAACCAGAGAGAGCTTCAAAGCCTCCTCTTTAATCAAAGAAGGTTTTCACATTAGCCCATCTTTCGAAGAAGAAAGCCATCAGATCCCAACTTTCAATCCGATCTCCTAATTTATCAAAGATCTCCGTTGGATCGATTTCCCATAAAGCCTGATAATTCAACCAGGTCTTGACGCATTTCCCAGCTTCTTCAAGGTTTTTGTTGATTTTCTCATAGGCCAAAATCACATGTGGGATTTTGATCAGAATCGAGCTA